>Ga0206900_1009_pt1 | contig 55754 bp, 57 predicted proteins | sample Alteio_BWOrgHeat_46_FD_153235 | JGI IMG/M metagenome (GOLD analysis project Ga0206900, IMG submission 153235) | Enriched cells from forest soil in Barre Woods Harvard Forest LTER site, Petersham, Massachusetts, United States -... | ecosystem: Environmental > Terrestrial > Soil > Temperate forest >... | reverse complement strand
TCTAACCAGCCACTTCGCCGATATGGAGTCCAATCCAGCGCAAGAGCTTGCGACGTACGAAGCTCGCACGGCGCACATTCACGACGCGCTTCGACTTCGGGAAAGGTCCGGCAGGGACTCTCACATCAAAGTCATCGCGCTGAGCAAGATCGACAAAGGCCGCGCACAAGTGGTCTTCAGCGCGAGCTATCTGACAGCCGCGATCTATGCGGGTCGCGACCGCTGGCTTGCCGGAGCGCGAAATGTGCCGAGTGTCGCAGTTCCTTTTCCTGTCGCGAAAGGAAAGCCTGCGATCTGGCGCGCAGGCTACCAGCCGAGTCCAGCCGAAGTTATGGTCAGCTTTAAACGTCAATGGTTGCGCGCCGGCCAGACGAACCAGGGCGTATCGGGCGTGGATCTTGGCAGTATCTATGCCATCCTTCTCGATCCCGATGCTGCGGCGCAAGCCTCATGGTTGCTGGACCGCTATTTGGCGCTGACGGAACCCCTTATGATCGGGCTCGCACGCTCATTGTCGGGCGGGGCGGGTCTTTCAGAAATGGCGCGTAAAGAGGCGATGATTGCTGTCGCAGTCTACGGAATTCTCTTGCTGCGGCAAGGACGACCAAAGGAGACGTATATGGAAAGCCGCGATTACCTTCTGGGCCAGTTTCTGCAGTATGCGGATCTGCTCCACAAACTTTACTGTGTCCATGAACGAAAAGGATCGATTCCGCCGCAGCTTATTGGGAACGCCGCGATTCCGATGGCGCTTCAGAGCCCGCGCCGGGCACTCCAGGTCCTTGGCAATCGAATGCCTGTCTATCTCGCGTGGGCCGACCGATATCAAGACGAGGGCGCCGGTCTGGCGAAATGGTCGCGCAGAGAGCTTGGCCGGCTGAGCGCCGCATTGAAGGACGAAAACCTCGATTTGCGGGTGAGTGCCAACGGCAAGGCTGAACTGCTCCTTGGGTACCTGGCGAATGCGAAGCAGAGTGAAAAACAGGAGAGATCTTAATGAACCGTGCCACTGGTCTTTTGGTTATCGAAGTCGTCAATTCCAATCCCAACGGTAACCCCGATCAGGAGAGCGACCCGCGCCTCCGCCCCGACGAACGGGGGATGATTTCACCGGTTTCGTTCAAGCGCAAGCTGCGCGACCTGATCGAAGACAAGGAAGGGCCTGTCTGGGAGCACACCGCCAGGAGTTTCAAGCCTGTGCTGAAGCCCGAGGAATATCAAATCCTGGAGAGCAGGGGCCGGGATAGGAACGTAATCAAGGCTCTGGACGCTGCCGAGTTTGTTAAACGCTACTGGGATGGGCGGCTTTTTGGGAACACTTTTCTTGAGGAGGGCGCCTCCGCGCTGATCCGTACCGGTGTGGTCCAGTTCGGTATGGGCGTATCGATCTCTCCTGTAGAAATCGAGCGAATGACCAACACGAGCAAAGCCGGAGTCCAGTCCGACAAGGACCGCGGAATGGCGCCTCTTGCCTACCGCATAGTCCTTCACGGAGTCTACGTCATGCCGTATTTCGTGAATCCGACGGCTGCGCGGAAGTCCGGCTGCACCGACATCGACATCGAGCTTATGAAGCGCCTGATTCCACACGCGTATACGCACACCGCTTCTTATTTGCGGCCCATGGTGACCATCCGGCACGCCTGGCACATCGAACATAAGTCCGCGCTGGGCTCGTGCCCGGATTTTTCCCTGATTGAGGCGTTGACCCCGAAACGACTTAACGAAGCCGACCAGGAAACCCCCAGCAAGAACTGGAGCGACTACATTGCCCCTGCCGCATTGCCGGAGAAGCTTGGCGCCCGCGTGTCGAGTGTAACGGATCTCGTCTCGTAACTATGACGCCTCTCGCGCATAGCGGCCGGGCTGGTCGCGGGCTGGGTCCACAGTCGTACTCCGCGCACGTGTTGGCGGTGAGAGAGCTCGCGCGGGCACATGCATCTGCGGCTCTTGAATACAGGGAGGCGCCGGACCCCACCTTCGAAGCCGCCGCAGAGTGGGCAGGCGCATTTCACGATCTGGGCAAGCTGGAGGCTGCGAACCAACTCATACTTCGCACGAAAGAAAATGGTGGTCTGGCGGTCAATCACGTCGACGCCGGCGTTGCCCATCTTGCCGCCCGCCGGCAGGCCGAGGCCGCGATTGCCGTTTACGGGCATCACATCGGGTTGTGCGATCTGCCAGGGGAGAAGGCGAAAGACCAGCGAGGCGGTCAGAATCGCGCCGAGGCAGCATGCCGTGACCCGGCGATCAAACTCATGACCGATGCGAATCTTCCGGATCTGATTCACCAGCATCATCAGGCTGTTCCCGGGGGCGATCCGATGGTTCCAACGTTGTTGACGCGGGGGTTCACTGGAATAGAACGCCGCTTGCTTCTGAGCTGTCTGGTGGACGCAGACCACACCGACACCGCCCGCCACTATGGAGACCAGCCCGATCTGCATCCCGGTGCCGGCCGCTGGGAAGAACGCCTGACCGCTTTGGATCGCTACGTAAGCAATCTTGGAGGCGATACAGGCAAGCGCTCGGCTCTTCGATCTGAAATCTATCACGCCTGCCGGGCGGCCTCAACGGATCAGCTGATCTGGGCATGCGACAGCCCGGTGGGGAGCGGGAAGACCACCGCGATCATGGCCTACTTGCTCCAGGCGGCAACCGCATTGGGGCTTCGGCATATCTTCATCGTGTTGCCGTACACGAACATCGTTCAGCAATCGGTCGATGTCTACCGCAAGGCGCTTGTCCTTCCCGGTGAGAGCCCGGAGAAAATCGTTGCCGCTCATCACCATCAGGCGGAGTTTAAGAGCGCCGATCTACGGTTTCTTACTGCGCTCTGGGATGCCCCGATTATCGTTACGACCGCCGTACAGTTCTTCGAAACGCTCGGGGCAAATCAGACCCCACGTCTACGAAAGTTGCATCAGCTCCCCGGCTCCGCGATTTTCATTGACGAAGCGCACGCCGCCATGCCGATCCATCTTTGGCCGTTCATGTGGGAACAAGTGAAGACCCTGGCTATCGGCTGGTCGTGTCGCTTCGTGCTCGGCTCTGGCTCTCTGGCGAAGTTCTGGGAAAATCCGCGAATTCTTGGGGCGGGTAAGACGGAGACGATCCCGCCCATGATTCCCGACGCCACTCGGAACGCCAGTTCGATCTTCGAGCAATCCCGCATCTCATATCGCAGCCGTCCGGACACGTTGACGATGACCGGATTGTGTGATTGGGTTCAGACGAGCAGAGGCGCCCGTCTGGTAGTCCTCAATACCGTTCAATCCGCCGCCGTCATCGCCGAGGAGCTAAGTCGGCGCGGGGAGTTGACGCTGCACCTTTCCACGGCGCTCGCTCCGATCCATCGTAGAACGATTCTGCGACTGATTCGAAGTCGCCTTAAAACGAAGCCCGACCTGGACTGGGTTCTGGTCGCCACCAGCTGCGTTGAGGCAGGTGTAGATTTCTCTTTTGCCACTGCGTTTCGGGAGCGCTGCCGGGTTAGCAGCCTGGTTCAGATCGGAGGCCGCGTTAACCGCCACGGCGAGCGATCCGAAGGCATTGTCTGGGATTTCGTCGTCAACGATCCACTCCTCACGGTTCACCCCGACTTCAAATCCAGCCGGGACGTCGTCGATGACGTCTTCCATAAGGGCATGTGGGACCGAGATCTCACAGAATTGATGACATATGCGCTGGATGCGGAATTTAAACGACAGTCTGAAGAGCAAAAAATTGCCGATCTCATGCGGGAAGAATCGGCGGGCTGCTATCCGAGTGTGGCAAGACTTACGCGCCTGATTACAGCAGATACACGACTGGTTGTTATTGATGCGGAATTGATCAAGGCGGTTCGCGAGGGCTGCCGTGTCGATTATCGCGAGTTGGTTGCTCGCAGCGTGCAACTCTGGTTCACCAAGGTAACCAAACTGTCTCTCACTCAAATCGGCGACGGGGAGGAACTCTATGCCTGGGAATACGAATATGACCCAAAGTTTCTGGGAATCATGGCGGGAGTTCTTAAATTGAGTCAGATCGATCGGGACGGATACGCATTTGTCTGACCATCTGTTCACAGAAGATGACCTTCTCCCGCTCTCCGGTCTCCAGCACCTTCTCTTCTGCGAGCGGCAGTGGGCTTTGATCCACATCGAACAGCAGTGGGACGAAAACCGGCTGACGCAGGAAGGCCGCGTTCTGCATGAGCGCGTTCACGAGTCCGGCACTGAAGCCCGGCCTGACGTCGTGGTGGCGCGGGGGCTTCGCGTCCGTTCGCTCCGTCTGGGTCTAGCTGGCGAAACCGACGTAGTGGAGTTTCAGCGTACGGGACGCGGAGGCGCGGGGGCGATCCAGCTTCAGGGACGGGTGGGATGGTGGATTCCATTTCCGGTCGAATACAAACGCGGGCGTCCGAAAGCTGATGCCTGGGATGAGGTTCAGCTATGCGCGCAAGCGCTCTGCCTCGAAGAATCGTTCGGTACTGCGATTTTGGCGGGAGCTTTATTCTACGGAAATCCCCGCCGACGTACGCATGTCGATTTCGATTCGGCATTGCGGGCACAAACCGAGGAACTTGCCAGGCGGATGCACGCATTGTATGCAGCCGGTGCGACTCCGCCCGCGGTCTATGCGAGGAAGTGCGAGCGGTGCTCTTTGACCGAGCGCTGTATGCCCAAAGTGAGCACGCGGCGGAGCGACGTGGCGCATTATCTAGCGACCGCGCTGGGCGACGTGGAGGGCGAAGCTTGAAACAACTTCTCAACACGCTCTATGTGACCACGCAGGGGGCCTACCTCGCGAAGGACGGCGAGGCGGTGGCCGTTCGGGTGGAACAGGAAACGAAGCTACGGGTGCCGATCCACACGCTGGGGGCGATCATATGTTTCGGACAGGTCTCATGCAGTCCCTTCCTTATGGGGATGTGTGGGGAGCGTGGCGTTGCGCTTGCCTTCTTGACGGAGAACGGGCATTTTCTGGCGCGGGTTCATGGCCCGGTGCAGGGAAATGTACTGTTGCGGAGGGCGCAATACCGGCTGGCAGACGACGAAGCCGGTTCCCCCGTTATAGCGCGCGCCGTCGTGCTGGCGAAGGTGGCCAATTGCCGGACGGTACTGCAGCGGGCATTGCGGGATAAGCCGGAAGGAATTGGACACGAAGAGATAGAACGCGCCGTACGACGGCTGGGCCGACTTCTTGAGGATGTTGCAAAGGCAGGCGCGGTAGACGAGATCCGCGGACACGAAGGAGATGCGGCGCGCGTATATTTCTCGGTCTTCGATCACCTGATTACGGCATCGAAGGACGGCTTCTTTTTCCGCGGGCGAAATCGGCGGCCGCCCCTCGATAATGTGAACGCGCTGCTTTCGTTTGTGTACACGCTGTTAACGCACGACATCACCGCTGCCCTGGAGGGAGTCGGGCTGGACCCTGCGGTGGGATATCTGCATCGCGACCGGCCGGGCCGACCGAGTCTGGGATTGGACCTTTTGGAAGAACTGAGGCCGGTGATTGCTGACCGACTCGTATTGTCATTGATCAACCGGCGGCAGGCGAGTGCGGACGCGTTCCGCAAGACAGAGAGCGGCGGTGTGGTGATGGCAGAGGCGGCGCGCAAGGAAGTGCTCATGGCGTATCAGGCCCGCAAGCAGGAAGAGATTCAGCACCCGTTTCTGGGCGAGAAGGTGGCGTTCGGGTTGGTGCCGCATATACAGGCGATGTTGCTGGCGCGGTTCATTCGCCGCGATTTAGACGGGTACCCGAGTTTCCTGTGGAAGTGAGGTGACGGCAGCGCGATGATGCTGGTGGTAGTTGCTTACGACGTGAGTACCGGGAGCGAGGAAGGAATAACCCGGTTACGGCGCGTGGCAAAAGTGTGTGAGAACCGCGGCCAGCGCGTGCAGAACTCGGTATTTGAATGCCTGGTGGATGCAGCGCAATGGGTGCGGCTGCGAGCCGACTTGATGGCCGAAATAGATTCCACGGAAGACAGCCTACGCTTCTATTTCTTAGGGATAACTGGAAGCGACGGATAGAGCATGTGGGCGCGAAGGCGTCGTATGACCCACAGGGTCCCCTGATTTTTTGAGGCGGCGCGGACCAGAAGCGAACATGAAACCACGCGATGATTCGCGCTCACAATAAAGATAGCTCCTGGTATAGGTTGCGGACCAGGAACGGAACTTGGCTCTGACGATAACAAGCGGCGGGCTGAGATTCGCGGAAGACCAGCTTTTGGGCTCTGCAGATGAGCGTGTTACAAACGAGCAGTCGCTCCCCGCGTGGGGGGCGTGGATTGAAACACGGCATAGGCAAGCTGAACCGTGAAGTCGTAGGTCGCTCCCCGCGTGGGGGGCGTGGATTGAAACTCCATGCACGTCTTTTGTCGCAAGCCCGCGCCGTGTCGCTCCCCGCGTGGGGGGCGTGGATTGAAACACCCTCGGCCTCACGCTTTAGTTCCGGCTCCGTGAGTCGCTCCCCGCGTGGGGGGCGTGGATTGAAACATGAAGCGAAAGGCCGTCTTATCGACGCGGGCCTCGTCGCTCCCCGCGTGGGGGGCGTGGATTGAAACATTTCCTGCAGAATCACGCGGGGAAGGCGCAGGAGTCGCTCCCCGCGTGGGGGGCGTGGATTGAAACCCTTCGAGGCGTCGAACGGTCAGGATTGGGGCGACGTCGCTCCCCGCGTGGGGGGCGTGGATTGAAACACCCCAACCGTGGAATGCTCAATGAATCGCCAGTGTCGCTCCCCGCGTGGGGGGCGTGGATTGAAACACCATCGAACGGACGGGCGAATTATTTGCAGGTTCGTCGCTCCCCGCGTGGGGGGCGTGGATTGAAACACGCGATTGAGTCATTGTTTTGCCTCGATTTTTGTCGCTCCCCGCGTGGGGGGCGTGGATTGAAACATTGCGCCAGATGGACGCCACGACGGGGTAGAAAGTCGCTCCCCGCGTGGGGGGCGTGGATTGAAACATGCAGGCGATCGACGCCATCTCGGAAGCCCAGGGTCGCTCCCCGCGTGGGGGGCGTGGATTGAAACTTTAGCCGGATGTCCCACTCAGTGCCGACGCCGGGTCGCTCCCCGCGTGGGGGGCGTGGATTGAAACATCGATGTAGAGCCCGATGTGAGTACGGCGCCAGAGTCGCTCCCCGCGTGGGGGGCGTGGATTGAAACAGCTTGCGGGCCTTATGCTCTTTTGCCAGTTCCTCGTCGCTCCCCGCGTGGGGGGCGTGGATTGAAACATCGGCCGAGCCCGAAATGCCGCGCCCACCTGACGTCGCTCCCCGCGTGGGGGGCGTGGATTGAAACAGCGGATGAACTCACAGCTTTCGGGGCTGGGGAGCGTCGCTCCCCGCGTGGGGGGCGTGGATTGAAACAATAATGTAACGGCAGACGGCGCGGCATGTGGCGGTCGCTCCCCGCGTGGGGGGCGTGGATTGAAACCGTTCGGTACGTCGGGTTATCCGGCGCTCACCGCGTCGCTCCCCGCGTGGGGGGCGTGGATTGAAACAATATCACGACCGGAGCATCCCGAATCATGATCTGGTCGCTCCCCGCGTGGGGGGCGTGGATTGAAACAAAGAAACACACCTATGGTCGTCAAGTGCCCCGCGTCGCTCCCCGCGTGGGGGGCGTGGATTGAAACGCGGGCCGGTGCGCGCTTTACCTCCTGCGAAGTGAGTCGCTCCCCGCGTGGGGGGCGTGGATTGAAACGTTCACGATGGCGCTGCGTTCCAGGACTTCCGGGTCGCTCCCCGCGTGGGGGGCGTGGATTGAAACCCCTCCCATCACACGGCTTACGGGCCTCGTCGTGTCGCTCCCCGCGTGGGGGGCGTGGATTGAAACTGCTGTACTTCCGCGCCCACGTTGGCGATTGAGGTCGCTCCCCGCGTGGGGGGCGTGGATTGAAACATCATCGGCGCGATAGGCTACATACCCGGACTCGGTCGCTCCCCGCGTGGGGGGGCGCGGATTGAAACATATTCGCGGCTCTCGTGGTGGGCTTCATTCTCTGTCGCTCCCCGCGTGGGGGGCGTGGATTGAAACATCGACCACGATCTTTCGAAAGAAATTGCGCACAGTCGCTCCCCGCGTGGGGGGCGTGGATTGAAACATCACATACGACGAATGGCAGAAGGCACAGGACGGTCGCTCCCCGCGTGGGGGGCGTGGATTGAAACATGGCATCAAGCGCCTTCTGCTGATCGGCGAGCCGGTCGCTCCCCGCGTGGGGGCGTGGACTGAAACTCGTTAAATTCATAATGCAGCCACGGGCAGACGCGTCGCCCCGCGCGAAGGCGTGGTTTGAAACTGGAACTCGTTAGTCACTATGGTGATCGCGAATCATTGACGAAGGTCTTCCCCCCACGCGGGGACGTGGATTGGAATCCGCACAATGATGACCTGATCGAACTGATCCGGGGCGGGGGCTTGGATTAAAACCCTTCGTGGTGCAGAATCCAGCGGCAGATCAGGATCAGGATCAAGCTGTCCCTTTCCCACGCCGGACCACGGTGCGCTCGTGCCTGGCTTCCTGATCAATCCACCGTTGGGCGCCATGCGTGGCAGTCGATATGTGGTTCGCTATCGTTGCGTAACGTCGTCGTCTCATGACCACAGGCGAGGTGAACCTGATCCCAGAAGAGGCTGCCCGGTATGCGCTGGACGATCTCGCGCTTAAATTCCCCGTCCTCATAGCGGCGTCACCCGGCGAGCACGATATCCGGGTGCGGCGCCGGCGGTTTGCGCAGGACCCGCCGCATGATCAACCATTGGACGAGCAGGAGAAGTCCGCAACCGATCCACACCGGTAAAACGACTGTCAGCCGTATTGCCGGATCCGGTCACGTTTTTCTTATCCGTCTTCTTTGGCCTCACGGCCGCCTTCTTCCTCCCGGCAACGGCCGCTTTCGGCGATGGGGCGGAAGATGTGACCATGAAATCCTTGTTATTACCTTGAGCTGCCAAGGGCACGTCCTTTTGGTGAACGCTTATTCAGAAATCTCAGCCGGCTGCGATATCGTCCCAATCGCTCGCTTCCCGGGTGGGCACTGCACTGGCATCGATTCGCGCCCGTGAGCACGGTGTGAAGCCCAACTCCGACGCCACGCGCGTCATCAGCAGCATCTGGCGGTTCACAATCGGCAGATACGGATTCTGCAGCGGCAGACCCTGCGTGGGACTCTTCACCAGCAGTTCCGTCTGCGCCATTGCGATGCACGCCTTGCGGTGCGTGTCATGCGCGACGATGAAGCCCGCGAGCACGGCCTTGTCGATGCGCTTGAGCACGTTTCGCGGGGCGTTGTCGATGACGTAATTCCACTCGCGCATCTGCTCCGGAGTCAGCCAGTCGGGCGGATCGATCAACGGCCCGGGCGTCGGCGTGATCTTGCGCGCGAGCTTCTCTGCCTTCTTCCCCGTCATGCGGAGAAGCTTCAGTTCCGTCGGCATCGGCTTGTCACCGCGCATTCGCCACCTGCATCGCCGGCATGTCTATGAAACGTCGCGCAATAAAGACCTTGGCTTTGCATCGCTTCCGAGTGATCAATGTGTCGAGAGCAGAACGCCCCGGAAAAAGGAAACTACGACGATGAAAAGTACGAACAAAACCAAGACGACCAAGACCACGACGACCAAGACCACGACGCCCAAGACCACGACGCCCGCCGAAAACCTCACGCTGGCGGACGTAGCCAAGGCCGAAAGCATCCTGAAGGCTCCGAAGCCAGCGAAGAAGGCCCGCGAGACCGCGAAGCCCGCCAAGACGCCCAGCCGCAAGGCGATGAAGCCCGAGGCCGCAGCGCGGAGGCACGGACGCAAGCCCGCCGCTAAGAAGGCTCCGAAGGCCGACGGCGAGGCCACGCTGAAGCCCGAGAGCAAGGGCGCGAAGATCGTCGCGCTGATCAGCCGCAAGGGTGGCGCGACCGCCGCCGAGCTGCAGAAGGCGGCTGGCTGGCAGGCGCACAGCGTACGCGGATTCCTCAGCGCCGTCGCCGGGAAGAAGCTGGGCCTGAAGGTCGCGAGCGAACGCCGCGAAGACGGCGAGCGCGTTTACAGCATCGCGTAACCCACGATGTAAGGGAGGACCGAAATGACAATCGAACAGGCAAAACAGAAGCTGGCGGGAATGGCGGCCGAGAGCGGCGTCAGCCTCGAGCCGAGCGGGATGTTCTTCTACGAGGGGGATGAACGCGACTACGAGGGGGATGAACGCGACGACGTGGTGTGCGGCTGGGGCATTGTTCCGAGCCGACGCGGCGGCGGCTTCATAATCGTTTCCGTCCCCGGTAACGAACAGTAGCGCCAGCCGCCCGCCTTCCCCGCGCCCGCCAGTAACCCGCTGGCGGGCGTTTTGTGTTTGAACACGGGCCGCGTGTGGCCGAAGGGCGGCTATTCCTGACGTCCCGCGTCCCGAAGTATCACGCGCGCTTCCGCCGACCAGTCCGCGAGCGCGAGGCACAGCCCCTCGACGTCCGGATGGCCCGCGCGCAGCAGCGCTTCCGCTTCCGCGATCTCTCTGCTGCATCGTTCCAGTCACGCGCCTTCCAGCCGTTCCGTCCGGACGTCCGCAAACGTCCTGCCGTCGCCGTCGAGCGTCGCCTGCTTCCCGCTCATCTTCTGCCAGCGCTCGATGACGACGTCGACGTATTTCGGGTCCAGTTCGATCCCGCAGCAGACGCGCCCGGTCGATTCCGCCGCCGCCAGCGTCGTGCCGCTGCCGAGGAACGGCTCGTACACCGTCTCGCCGCGCTTCAGGTGATTCAGGATCGGACGGCGCATCAGCTCGATGGGCTTCTGCGTCGGATGGTCGAACTTGTCTTCGTCCGAGCCGCCCATGATGAACTTCGGCGATGCGGCCTGCCACACCGTCGTGTTCTCGCCCGCGACGCCGTACCACGGCGCGTTCTTTTTCCGGACGAACCAGCAAGGCTCGTGCTGGAACCAGTACAGCGTCCGCGTCAGCACCGTGCGGCCCTTGTCCCAGATCAGCTGCTGGTGATGCTCGAAGCCGATGCGCAGCAGCCCGTCGAGTACTTCGCGCGTGAACTTCGAGGCGTGCCAGACGTAGGCGACCTGCAAGTCCGGCACCAGCGCGAACGCGTCCGACCAGTCGGCGCGCGTGTCGCCGGAGATGCTGGTCTCGGTGTGCCCTTCGGTCCGGTGCTTCATGTAACTCGGCTCGGCGGGAAACTGCGGATCGAGCTTCGCGAGCCTCTTGGTACCGGCGGTGCGCTTCTGGCCCGGCGCGCTGTTCAGTCCGGCGCGATCCCGCCACTCGGTGTCCAGTTCGATTCCGTAGGGCGGATCGGTGACCATCAGAATCGGCTTGCGGCCATCGAGCAGCCGCGCGATCACTTCCGCGTCCGTCGAGTCGCCGCAGATGATGCGGTGCGGCCCGAGCAGCCAGAGATCGCCAGCGCGTGACGCGGGGTTCGCTGGCGGCAGCGGAGCCGGTTCGTCTTCCTGCGCGGGCAGCGTCAGCAGCGCGTCGATCTCGCTTACGGCGAAGCCGGTGAGCGCGACGTCGAAGCCCATCGCCTGAATGTCGCGCAGTTCCGCAGCCAGCAGTTCGTCGTCCCACGAGGCCCACGTCACCGAGCGGTTGACCATGAGGCGGAACGCTTTCACCTGCGCGTCCGACCACTCGTCGCAGAGCATCACCGGCAGCTCGGTCATGCCGAGCTTCCGCGCCGCTTTGAGACGCAGATGGCCGTCGACCACTTCTCCCGACGAGCGCGCGAGCACCGGGATCTTGAAACCGAATTCGCGGATCGACTGGCACATGCGCTCGACCGCTCCGTCGTTCCTGCGCGGGTTGCGCTCGTATTCGACCAGACGCGCGATCGGCCACGTCTCGATCTGCATCGGAAGCGCGGCTACGGCGGCAGTCAAAACCAAACCCTCCCCCTGGCCCAATCCTTCACGCGAAAAAATCCAGGCGCAAACGCGTCGCGGCGGGGTCGGCCAGTATTTTTCTGTTCCCCCCGGTCGTCAGCGCGCGGGAAATACGTGGCGTTCGCGCACAGGACGCGCGTGTTGCGTCCGGACCGCCACGCTGGTACGTCCGTTCCTGCCCGAGGCGCGGCTGGCCGTACGGCGGCGACAGGCGCACCGGGGTAAGAAAGCCCGGCGCCTGAAGAACCGGGGTCAGAAACCGGGGCCATCCCCATACGATTCCGGGGAGGGTCCCCTAGCGGTCGGCCAGCAGTTCGGCGTGCGTCTTGATGCCGTGACACCGGAAGCAGAGCGACTGCCAGTTGGTCTGATCCCAGAACAGCGCGGACCGACCGCGATGCGGCACGATGTGGTCGAGTACCGTGGCGGGCGCGTTGCAGCGTGCGCAGAGCGGATGCCGCACGAGGAACGAACGACGCAGCCGGATGAACGTACGGTTGTTCGGCTGAAGCCGTTTGTCGTCGGCGACGTCGATGCGCTGGTGTTCGCGGCACAACCCGTTCGCCACTGCGTAGTTGAGGCATCGCGGCGCGCGGCACTCGCGATAGGCTCCTGCTGGCACGTTCACTCATACAGGCAGCGCGGGTGGTGCTCGATGACGCGTGCGCCGCTCACGTCGAGCCGCTGCCACCGCCAGAAGCGGACGCCAAAGCCGGGCGCAGAAGGCGGTCCGATTCTCAGCGCGTGCGACGATGCCGGTTGCGACAGCACGATTTCCCGGATACGTCCTCGGCTCTTGCATACTTCGGCCGCGCCTGCGTTGACCAACGAGCTTGCCAGGGCAGAAGGAACATAGCGCAGGGTGTCGCCGTTCGGGTTCAGTACGGCGACACACCGATGGAAACCCTGACTCATTTACTAAATTGAGAGGTAACGATAAGCAGTATCTACATCCGACGGTGAACACACGCCGGATAAATCACTAAAGATGGGATGTTATCACTTGGGTAAGGGCCTGGTCCCATACGGCCCAGTTGCAGTTTAACGCCAGCTTACCGCGTTTGCAATGGGAGCCCTTCGAAGAACGTCAGGCATTCGAGATCACAGCCGAAGTGCGTGTTAACTGAGATAAGAAAAGAAGCAAAAGAAGAATCCTTTCCTCATCCATATCCCCCCCTACCCCCCTTCTCCTTCTCCTCTCCTTAGTGAGGCGAGGCTGAGGTTTACAGAATTAGACTCCGCCAAAACATCGGAGTCAACCAGCTGAGCTATACCGGCTTGAGACTCTCCAATATCCAGTTCCACGTAGCGATACCGCGCTCTTCCAGAAGTCGGTTTGGCGGCCGGATGATTCGTGCCTCGGTTCGCAGCGGAAAGCCAGCCAGAACCATTTCGCTTGCCTTTTGCATCGCGGATTTCGTGACCGAGACGGCGTGCTCGATCTCTGGTTCGTTAGCTTCGATCAGAACAGCATCGTGGACCGGGGCGAGAACTCGGACCCCGGCATCCGCCGTTAGGATGCATCCCAGTCGCAACATCTCTGCCCCGTTCGCCTGCATGGGGAAGTTTCGCAGGGTGCGCAGGGAGGTCGCTGATGATACCTGCATGCGCCAACCGAATGCCGCCGTTAGCTCGCCGTGTAGTTGTCCGTAATCTGACACGGCGTCGCTCCATAGCCAAAAGCGGGGGAAGATGCGGTGGTGGTGTTCCAGCAGATCTTCGGCCTCCTGAAGAGTGATTCCCAATTTGTACCCTAGGCCGTTCGCTCCGATCAAATATTGCGTACCCAGGATCGTCGTCTTGAAAAGCGCGCGCTCACGGGGGTACTCTTCCTTGGTGGCCCCTGGCGGAACGGCACCCGCGTACACCGCGAAGCTTAAATACGGGTCTCCACTGCTATATGCGGATAGCATGGCTGAATCGCCCGACAATGCCGCCGCTATGCCGAACTCCTGCTGGTCCCAATCCACGTAGGCAAGCGCCCTGCCTAGCTCCGGCCGTATCAACTGACGCAGGAAAGACGGCATGCCAAAAATAAATTTGCTGGTACTCGGCGCATTGCGCCCCGTCTTTGTTGCGTACGGCGACAGCAGGCAGCGGTTGCGGCCGTCGCCGCCCACGCTCAGATCCGGTCTGTGCATTTGACCCAGCATTTGGCGCGCATGCCGCAGAGGTTCAATTTGTGGATAAAGCGCCGCCGCGTCCCGAAAAGTGTCGTCATCCAGTGCGAGTTCACCGGTTGGCGTCACCGGCCACTGGACGAGCAGGCCTTGATTCCGCAGCCAGTGTTCAAACCGTGCTGAACGAAAGTGGCCGTTCTCGAATACCGGGATGGTTGCATTCACGCGCTCGATCACTTTGCATTGGAGCGCCGGCCAGCGTTCCACCATCTGGTGATACAGCGCCGCGTCTACAGGCACTCCGGTGTATTCGGCAGCGGCAACCACCTTCATGTATTCGCCACGCCACAATGCGGGTATTAGATTGGTATCGTCCGTGATTATGTGCCGGTAAAGGTCCGGCAGTGCCTCGACATCGGATTGACAGTAGTCCAGGATGGCTTGCTGCTCCTCGGCCCCAAACGGTCCACCAGCGAGAATACGTTTGCGGAGATGATCCTTCCTGGATGCCGTAATTCCATCGCGCCCGAACCACTGCATGGCGCCGAGCAGCCCACGTCCATGCGGCAAGAAAAGGCCGTTGGTGGCTACGCGGAACTCCGCATAGAGGTCCAACACGAGGCGGGGAAACCGCCATCCCAACGCCATGTAGCAGCCCAACTCCGCTGAGGCGAAGTACGCGACTGTAAGGACCTTGGGCCCTACGGTGAACGGCGGAACTTTCGGTCGCTCGTGCTCCAGCCAGATCCGAACTATCCGGCCACTTCTTTGTTCCATTGCCACCATGCAGATCGGTCTCGGCTTTTCCCCGGTATCCGCGATGAACTCGAAATCGAGGAATACGATCTCATCTACGGATTCGGGAGTCATAGCGCCTCGCCGCGGAGCGCCTTCAATACCGGGTGGTTGATATCGTTAATAACCCGATTCTTGAACGCTTTTGCGAACAATTCCTTGAACCCGCCCTCAGGCCATTTCGGCGCCGGTAGTTCCACTGAGGGCGTTTCCAGTACGTCATAACAGCGATCGATCTGGTTCGGGATAACTCGTATCCATTGCGCCGGATACTGCTCGATGATGGTTAAGGCGCTCTCGTTGTATGTGTCCAGGCGGCCGGTCTCATCCGGCAGCCGAATCGGCCACAAACTCGTGGTGCCCTGCCTTGTTGCGTACGTTACCAGGAGCTTCGGCACAAGATCAGCGGTCACCTCGGGCAGGATCGATGGATCCACGATGTACGTCCGCTGATTAGCTTTGTCGTCGACGATCCCGACGGATGCTCGCCAGTCCAATCCAGGATGGAGCCAGATCCAGTGTTGCCGGTCGGGACGGCGAACCGATATTGAAATCGCAGTTTTGCGAGCCTGGATATGTGTTGCAAAATCCTGATCGATACGGAATTTCTCCAGATCAAGCTCGGGAGATTTGCTGATGTTAGAACCGCTCACCGGGTCGGATTCGGTACCCATGACGTCTGCATGGGATGGTTTTTTTTGAGGCATTCGCCTCCTCCTTTCTGGTAAAGGCGGCCGGGCGAGGCCACCCTTCGCTCATTCCTTCATCTGCCGTGCAGACTGCCAGCGACGACCGCCGGCCCTGCGCCGTCAATCAATAAAATTTCGGGCGCCACAAGGCATCCCGATGATCACCGCATCCTTGCTCTTCAAGCCCGGCCTTCCGGGCGATTGAGTTGGTCGTGCGACACGCGCCGGGCAGACGAGTACCCGGATGCACCCCGGTGCAATTCAGAGGTGACGGTTACGCCGCCTTCGCACACGGCCGGAGCCCTGCTTTCATGAAGGCAACCCGGATCCGCCGGATTCCTGAATACACGGTCGAACGGGAGAGGCCCAGGAGCCTGCTTGTCTCGGCGGGGGAATACTCCATCAGGAGCACGGCAATTCTGCGATCTCGTTTGGTCAGGAGAACTGCTGCTGCTTGGATATCGACGGCGCATTCCAGAGCCACCAGACCGGCGTCAATGTCCCGGACGCTATCGTGCTCCAACCCACCACAACGTCGTTGTTTACGGCGGGATCGCAACGCCGACGCATAGGCGCTGGCGACGATCAACTCAACGAATGTTCGAAGTGAGCCGCGTTTCGAGTCGTACGACGGGAGCCTCTTCCAGACGCCGGTCAGGATCTCTTGCTCGACATCCTCGCGTTCCATGGGCAGAATTACGGTCTGGGCGACCGCAGCAGTTGACCGGACGCGCGCGGCGCGACAGGCGATGGGGTATGCTTGTGCAAAGATCTGTTCAAGCATGACGTTAATGTCCTGCACCGGGTCGCTGTTCGACCTCGATGGCGAACGGCAAACCGTGTTTGACTTCAATCGACAGTACGAAGCCGTCGGGCAGATCAGCGATTGCTTCTAACATCTCGATGACAGGCCGCTTGAGCCAGAAGTCATCCAAACCGATCTCCGGACGTGGCGCGTTATCGCCGCCCATTCTCAGTTTCTGGATGATCCGGGGAGACGGCTCGAAGATCGGTTCGCCGCTACAAACGGACAGGCCTTCGACTCGGCCGAAATTGAGGCGCTGAAGGAGGTCAACCAGAGTGCGCTGTGCCGCAGAGAGGGAAGACTTTGTTGTGTATTGATCCAAGGGCCCTCCATGGTTGAAATGGAGGCGTCGCCCAGACGGCAGGTCTATGGTGCAGTTCCCCGCGCTTTCGTTTTCCGAACGCCGGGGCAACGCCTCTAACAGAGAGGCGCTACGTTCGACGTAGCAAATCGCCACGCCGGTCGTAGCGGTGAATCGAAGGCAGGCTAAAAATGCCAGTCCGGGGCGGCGGCAGGTAGATATACCAGTTCCGTCCCGGTCTTGATCGACGTTTTGAGGTGCTGGCCGAGATCGGGGTGCTGCCTGCTAATGCCGGTGATAGCGCGCTTAATCGTCATGGTGACGGCCTTTCGGGCACAGTCCGCCGCACCACCCACCTCGCGAATTCGTCCTCCGAGTGCCTGCACTTTTCTGAGGTAGTCTGTGAGTTGCTTCTTCTCTTCCTCAAGAACACCGCGGCGCGGCCAGTCGTTTTTTGGCAGCGCCGCCAGTTCGGCATCCATCTCCGCAAGCCTCGTACGCAAAGCCTTGAGCGCACGTTTTTTTGTCAATGGCATTCCCAACAGCGGACTGAGGCCCGAACTTTCGGCATGGCGGCCGGCGAGTTGCATGGCGGAAATCGCCTTACCTGGGTTCCGCAACAGTGCGGCTATTTGGTCCATCCCGATTGAGGTCTTCACATGACGCGTCGTTCCCGCGAAGGACAGCGTCCAGATCTCACCCTCCCTGCGGAATGTCGTTTCCTGAACATTGACCGGATGTTGAACCGGTCTCATATCGTTTGTAGGCTGGAGCACGCCCTCGTAAGTCATCGCCGCGGTGGTGGATTCTCCCAATTTTGCCGTCTTGCCACGATAGTCGTGTGGGCCACCCTGGCTAATGGCGACCGTTCGTTCCTGAGAAAATTGTTCCCGCTCGAATTCATCGATCAGGACTTGCGCGTTCAGGTGGGACGGGCCGGCGTAGGTGAACCCTGAGCGTGGCGCACCGCCTGCCCCTAGGCAGCCCGCCGCCGCCAATTCCACGATCGCGCGATTGGCTTGGTCCTGCAGATCCTGGCGGGCGCGCTCTTCCGCTTTCCGGCGCTCTTCTTCTGCTTTTTTGCGGTCGTGTTCCTCGATCAGCTGCTGCCTGACGTCGTCTGGAAGAAGAGAAACGACTACCGGCCCATCATCATTGTGTCGGGCCATAAACCTATCTCGAACGATTTCGACGGGAACGTAACGACCGAAAATCCACATCGAGCATCCCCGACTCCAAGGATCTCACTTTCACCCCACTGGTTAACAGTCGACTGCAATCGGTGTTACCGGAGGCAACTGGCCGTCGATTGGACTTGTGAACGGGGCATTAGCCGCGGGCTGGTATCCGGCTGATAGCGACACCTTCGATTCAGCACGGCGATTAAAGGTTGAATGTCTGCCGCTGGTCGTCCCAATGTACGAAGCGCATGATGGGCCGGATCTGGGTCTCGCGCAGCGGAGTCTTTTCGCTGACGCCAAGCAGAAGGCGTTCCTGAATGTCCGGCGCCAGAAGCAGGAGATTCATGATCTGCGTTAGTCTTGCGCGGCTTACCAGACCGAGCCTGGCAATGTCGGCGTAATCGCGCACCTCACCGCGATCCACCATGTCCTGGAACCTGATGGCGAGGCCCATTAACTTCGCGATTCGCGGAATCGCCGGCGGCAACGGATCCGGGACTTCGCGTTTGCAGGCCCGCTGGCCTTTCGCCGACCGGATGGTGATCTTAACTTCGAGCGTCTGGTTGGTTTTCACCGGACCGCCTTCTTCTAAACCAGTTCTTTCACGCCGGCTGATTTGAAACTCACAGTTACCTTGCCGGTGCGGCCGTCATAGCCAACCTTCTCGACCAGCTGATGAAGAAGTTTGCGCTGCTCGGCAAGCGCCATCGTCTTCCAGACGTTGTCGAAATCGCGCATAGTGCTGCGAATCTCCTTCTCATCGATCCGCTGCTTTTCGCGCCGCAGGATTTCCTTGCGGAGCGCCTCTGCCTCGGATTCGCCGGCGGACAGATGTTCCCGGATTTCGGCCAGCCGCGTCGCCTCCGGGTCGCGGAGCCGGGCGATCTGGGATTTCAGGTTTTTCACGCGGCCGTTTACGGTGTTTAGTTCCTTGCGAAGGCCGGAGACCATCTCCGAGAGATGCTGGCGGGCAAGGCGCGTCGTCTCACCGAGTATGTCCGGATGAACGCCGACACGGCGAATGCTCTCCACAACGGCGTCCTCCACCGGTGGCGCGGCTACTGCGCGCGAGTTGCAGTAGCCTTCGAGTTTCTGCCGCGAACGATAACAGACGTAGTATCGGTAACGCCGTTCCCCGTTGGCTGAATACGTCGAATACATCCCGCTACCGCAGCAGGAGCAGTAGATCAACCCGCGCAGGAGAGCATCCATCTTCAAACGATGCGGATTGCCTGACGTCCAGGCGTTGTCCTTTAACTTTGTCTGGACAAGTTCGAATGTCCGCTGGTCGATGATCGCCGAGTGCTCGCCCGAATAGACTTCATCACCGACCCTCACCTGACCGGTGTAGAGAATGTTGCCGAGCAGCTTATATATATGACACCGTCGCAACGGGCTGCCGCCATAGAGCTTATGCTCACGCGTGGTCCACTGCTTGTTGCGCCATCCGCGCTGGTCGAAGCGTTTCACAATCTCGATGACGGGAGTTCCCTCCAGATACAGGCGGAACATTTCCCGGATCCGCTCGGCCTCGCCTTCATTGATCACCAGCTTGCCGGCGGCAGCGTCCAGATCATAGCCGAGAAGGATGTGACCGCCGGTCCATTTCCCCTTTTTCCGCGCAGCGATTTGCTTGTCCCGCGTGCGCTCGGAAATGATCTCGCGCTCGAACTGCGCAAACGACAACAGGATGTTCAGCGTCAGCCGACCGAGCGACGTGTTCGTAGCAAACTGCTGCGTGACGCTGACGAAACAGACCTCGCGCTTCTCAAACAGCTCCATCATGCGGGCAAAATCGATCAGGCTCCGGCTGAGTCGGTCGACCTTGTAGACCACCACGCAGTCGATCAGGCCAGCCTCAATGTCGGCGAGCAGCTGTCGAACTCCGGGCCGCTCAATATTTGCTCCACTGAACCCGCCGTCGCTGTATTGCGTCGGCACCAGCGTCCAGCCATCATGTTTCTGGCTGACGATATATGCCTCGGCGGCTTCGCGCTGGGCGTCAAGCGAGTTGAATTCCTGGTTCAGCCCCTCGTCCGTCGATTTCCGAGTGTAGATGGCGCACCGGACCGGTTTCGGCGGAAGAACTCCGTTACTACTTGCTGCTGCCACGTTTCCTCCCCGGCTTGCTGCCCAGCCCGAAGAACGCGAACCCGTTCCACGGCGTCCCCGTTGCGGCCCGAACCGCCGTACTCAGCGAGCGGTACAACTGGCCGCTGTACTCGAAGCCGTCTTCCCGCACGCGGACCACGATGTCCTTCCCGCGATACCGGCGCACCAGATCGGCGCCAGCGATCGGCAGCCGCGGATCCTCGGTCGGCGCGACGTGCGCCTCGATCGTGCGGGTCTCATCCAGATCCTCTTTCAGGAAATTCTTCGGGGCACGAATTCGGAGATCGGAATCGTTCGCGATCTCAAGGGCACGGCGCCTCGCGCGCTCCGAAAGGCCGCCCCAGGCATTCGCCTGGATGCGCCAGGCGATGCGCCGGAAGAGAAACTGCTTATGATTCGACCGGCTCGATTCGCCGAAGACATCGCGATATCGATCCTTCAGTTGGCCGACAGTCATGTGGCGCAAGGCCTCGATTTGTTCCCGTACGGCAGTTGATGTGTTGGTCTCTGTTTTCATGGCGTTAACTGCTATTCACATGACTCACTCTTCGTCTCGGCACAGTCAACTCCGCCCGGTGGGGAATCAGGAGGGAACTGAAGCCGTATATACGCGGCTGTGAGAATTTGGGCGATCTGACGTATTGCTTCGGCGCGATCGGAGTCGCGGTCGTTCATGAGCGGTCTCCTGAGAGGCCACCCACGACGATGTCCGCTTCGCGGTCGATGCGCCGTCCGGTGGGAATGTTGACGCGGTTTGTTCCCGCGTCCGTTAACTATATACGCCAGGGATGCGGAAAGTGTCTCACGTTGGCGGGGCCAATGTCCGAGATCCCGACCACACTATGCGACCAAGTGGATAACTTCTGGATGGGCCAACATCCGGACAGAAGGCCGCGCAACTTCCCGCAACCGGACTTGTGGACACCTACACGCTAGAAGCTCAGCTAACGGAAGTGATTGGCGGAAACACTCTCAAGGGCGCAACTGGCAGCCCTACAACGGGTGTTCATCGAAGGCCTTGCTAATCGCCCGGATCGATTCGTCGCAGCGCTGGCAGAGGGAGACGAAATGATTCTTGAGACTGCCATGCTCGTCGAGAAGCTTCTTGCGAATCGCAATTGCTTCTTGACCCGTAGCATGACCCCTCATCTTCGATCTCAAGTGATGCAACTCCCGAAGAGCCTCCGTAAGGGCAGAAACATCAACCTCTTCGAATTGCATTCCGAGAAGGCACTCGCCAATCAGTTTCAGGGATCCGAAGTTGCTCGGCGGAGTTCGACTCAGCAATTCAGCGCGTTGGCGAAGCCATTTCGACCGGAATCCCTCATTAACAAGTTGGTCGAGTCGGAGTAGCTCGTCCGACCATTCATCGACCGACGTAGTTACCGGGTAATGTACAAGGTCAATGAGAGATTCGTTACGCAGAGTCCACCATTGCACATCCTTGCTGTACCACTGCTGCAGGATCTCCTGTAGACTGCTGAGGGCGTCATATTCGGAATACCACTGGCCCTTAAAGTCGGTCTCGACGGCCCTCTTGGAGATTCCGGCCTTTGGTGCTTCGTTGTGTGCTTTCCAGTGTAGTTGTTCCGAGTAAGGCAAATGTCTCAGATAAACGATATAGGTGTGTACCTGACCTACGTCGTTAATGTCGAAGGTCTGCAGCGACCAACCCCCACGACAGGAAATGGATCGGCCAAGTAGCGTGTATTTCTCGGTATCCGATTTGTAGCGCAAAAGGACCTCGGGCCGAAAAAACGCTGGACTGGTTTCAAAAGGAAGCGCGGACTGCGTGAAGTAATTGGCGGTCGCGCCCGGCTCGGTGGATATTTCGCATACGATCTTGTTCTTGAAGTCGAACGCAATAAACGACGCGTACTGCCGCCCGACATCTGCAGTGGAGAAGTCATGGATTCGGGCAACCTCGGTCTTCGTCATAATGGGGTGGACGATCTGAAATCCGCGGGCGAAGCTCGCGTGCGCAGGCTCGACGTGCTTTCGGTAGTACAGATCACCATCGCGCTCATGTCCAGAGAAATTTCTGTTGTCCCAACCATTGAAGCCGGAGCGATAGCGAGTGAAATCAAAGAGTCGGATAATCGCAGCTTGGGTCAGAACCAGATATTCGTCGAGAGCCTCTCGCCTCATGACAACGACGAGGCTGCCAAAGTCGTTGCCCCTGCCGGGCTCTTCGACAATACGAATAATGTCTTCGAGATCGCCGCATTGGTCTAGCCGACAATATGCCTTTCGTTCGCCAACAAAGTGAATACCGAGTACCTGCGTCAGCTTCTGGAGGATCTCCACGTAGGACTTCTTGCCGTGTAGTCCGTCAAAGTGTCTGAGGAATAGGATCTGCTCGCCCGCACCCAGCGTTCGGCTCCCGCTATGATCGAGCGGCGGATTAATCCAAAACTCGCGAGGCTCGGACATCCGAATCTCTATGCCCCAACATGATGTCGGATTGCAGTTCCAATCCGCGATATCGTCGTAATCCGGCGGGGCCAACAGATTTAGAGGCACCGGCACAGCGTAAATAAACGACGACGCGTTTGCGGCATAAATTACGAATTCGGTATCCTCGCAGTTCTGCCGAAGAAACGCGAGTGCATCGGAAGGGTCAAGCCATGCTGCGTAGGACGCGTCATCCGACGGTACTTCCGAAATTGTTTTCAGCGCTGTTACGGCATCCATATGGCTACCCTGGATCACTCGCGACCTCTTAGGAATGATATGCGGCCTCCCAGACCTGACGTGTTCGTTTCTCGCACCATACTGAGCGCGCGGCACAGGAGGCCGCCAGTATGGCAAGCCGGCAGACGACGGCGAAAGGGCGCACGCCAAAGACTACCCTTCGTTTCCGGACCTGGAACATTCGAAAAATGCTGTTGTGAATTCGCTCGCAGCGGCGAGTTCGAAAGAATCCTGCGGACACGCCATCGATGAGTTTATCAGGTGATATTGTTCGGAGCCGCGGGGATAACCGCCGGCTTTATCTTTCGGGCGGTCAGTAGAACCGGTGCAATCTGGGGAGACCCACATTACACCTAAAGCTATATGGTGTGTGGTGAAGAGAGCGGTCGGCAGCGCCGGAATTGCGAAGCTTGCTGCTCACGACCTTCGTCGCAGTTGCGCGAGGTTGTGTCACCTCGCCGGAGGGGAACTGGAGCAGACTCAGTTTCGCTCGGCACGTCTCCGTGCAGACCACTGAGCGCTACCTGGGCCGCAAACAAAAACTTAGGAATGCCGTGAACGACGGCATGGATCTGGCGGAAGCGTGATCGACGCGTCAGGTCCACCAACCGGACTTCCGGAAACCTTTTAGCGAGATGGGCGCGTGTCCAGTCCGCCCAACCAGGCACAAGAGCGCCTGTCGCGGGAAGCGATTACAATGGGATATCTGAGCTTAGATTTTTGGCCTTCCTCAGGTTCAATCTATGATTGCTGATTATTCCGGTTATTGGACCGGCACCATACAGGGCACGAACATCGGCGGATTTGCGTTGGACATCCGACAAAACGGAGACAAGGTCGAGGGTGAAGCGAAGCTGCACGAACCCGCCCTGGGGCAATACGAGTACATAATTTCAGGAGATGTCGGCGATCAGATCTCACTTAATCTTGTGCCCGGAAGGCAAACAGGAGGGCTTGCTCTCGGCAACGTCCAAGTCGTCGGCGCCCTACAGCCAGATGGCCTGTTCACCGGCCGATGGAAATCGGACATCGGGACGGAAGGTGTGTTTCGGGCAACGCGATTCATACCGAAATTGGCAGATTTGCCTCAAAACAATTCCGTTTTCGTGGTGCACGGCCACGACGAGGGGGCGAAACATTCGGTTGCGCGCTTTCTTGAGCAGTTGGGGGTCGTCCCGGTCATTTTGCAAGAGCAGATTAACCGGGGAATGACGGTTATCGAGAAGTTCGAGGACCTTGCTGGGCGCGCCGGGTTTGCTGTTGTTTTAATGACGCCGGACGATATGGGACATGGCGCGGGCAAAGAGCAGGAGAAGAAAAATCGCCCTAGGCAGAATGTGGTCCTGGAACTCGGTTACTTCGTGGGACGCCTTGGCCGCAATAAGACGCTGGTGCTGGTAAAGGGGGAGGTCGAAATGCCGTCAGACGTCCTCGGACTAATCTATGAACCCATGGACAGGACTGAAGGTTGGAAAATTCGGTTGGCGAGAGAACTTAGGGCTTCAGGCTTTGAGATTGACTTGAACCGCGCAATCTGAGTCATCCTACCCGCTTTACAGCCTTCGGCTGCAAACGCGATCAGCCCTGTAGCGGCTCGTCGATTTTAGAACCTGCCCTCCGAGATCCATCGAGCCACTTCATCAGCCACCGAGAACTGCTGATCAGGATCTTTTTCATAGCGCGCGCCAAGCGTGTAGGCGTTGCGTTCCAATGGTATCCCATCGTAGCCCCCCCCGCTCAGAAAACCGCGAACGTATAACCTGGAAAACTTAGGAACACCAAGCTGTCGATATTGCTCAACATGGACGAGTTCATGAAATAGCAGTCCGTCTGTCAACGGTCCGTGCGACACCACCGTATCCGAGAACGTAATTGCCCCCATTGCTGACTGGTCGGGCAAATTGTCAAAGCCCAAGCGTCTCAACAGTGGGTAGAAATCAGGGTTGATTACGCGTTCCTCACTGAGGACGAGCAACCGTGCGTCGTCGAGCAGCTTAAGCGAAAAAAAACCTGTCATCGTGGCTCTCTGCTGAACCGATAATGAGACAGCCCGGGATGTGTACGTCTCGCGCTGGCTTGTGATGTATTGAGCTACGAGCTCGGATACTTGAGCAATCTGTTCAGGCGTGAGGGACGGGGTTGCCATTAGGCGCGTGTCCTTGAAACCGCATCCAATAGTCTATCCGTTGTGCTGGTTTACCAAACGCGTGGATGTGCCACCACTCCCGCAACTCCCAAGATACGGCGTTCTGGGTCTTGCGCCTGGATCTCGCGCCATCCGGACGCTGGCCGCGCGGTATAAGGTCGACGTAAGACGCGCGTTCCTGACACCTGCGAACTGTGCCGGGTAGACGGTTAATGGGGATCCGAAACACCAACGCCAACGAAGTACGCCTTCTTACGCCCTGACTGGACATAACCGACTGGCGACGATCTCGCCATCGATCACGGCTTCGTCCGGGGCGATGCGCCAGCGCTTGACGATGGCTGTGCACTTTGAATCGAAGTCGTTGTCGTTTAGAAAACGCACGTGAACTTTGCCGGCAGCTTTGAACGCCACGGCCCGATGGCCGTCAAGCTTAAGTTCACTGAGCCAATCCGACCCACGATGCAACTCGTCACAGTGCAACTGCAGCATCGACTCGATGAATCCCGACTTGCCTAAGCCCCGAGGAGATTCCGCCATCCTGCATCCAGTGGAACCACTTCATCGGCGCGGAGCCAGGTCATAGCGTTTGCTGCTTCAGCCTGAGCGTATGCCCAGTGCGTCACCTGATTCGACGCAGCGAGCCCTCTCGCTGTCGAACAGAAACTCGTTCGGATCCGTGGCCTCGCTGAGGATATCCGTATTCTGCCGGCGAACGAAGGGAACCCATGATCCTCTAACTAGTGGAGCGTTTCTGTCATTTGGTGACTATTCTTCTGCTGGGGTCGGTGTACTTCCACGAGAATGGCTTCGCAGATTTGGCATAGGTGCGGATGTACTTCATCAGTTTGCGTGAAAGGTCGGCGACCGAGGTAAATATCCCGCGGGCAATGACATCGCGCTCGATTTTGGCGAACCAGATCTCGACCTGATTGAGCCATGAAGAATACGTGGGCGTGAAGTGGAACCGGACTTGTGGGTTCTTTTCGAGGAAGTCCTGCACGGCCTGAGTCTTGTGAGCCGACAGATTGTCGAGCACAATGTGGATTTCTTTGGGCTCCGGATTGGCCTCCACGATGTCGGTGAGGAAACCGATGAACTCGGCGCTGGTGTGACGGCTGGCGGTTTTGCCCTGCACCTTTCCGGTCTTCACATCGAGAGCGGCGTACAGCGACAGCGTGCCATGGCGGTAGTATTCGAATCCATGCTTCTCCGCGCGGCCCGGCGATAACGGCAGCACCGGATCAAGACGATCTAACGCCTGGATCGCGTTTTCTCGTCGACGCAGAACACCGCGGCATGCTGTGGCGGTTCCATGTAGAGAGCCATCTCAGCGGCCTTCTGTTCAAATGCGGGATCGTTGCTAGCCCTATAGCGGTCCAGTCGATGGGGTCTTCAGCCGCGTCTTTGACCAGATCCGATGTACTGTGGCGGGACTCAGTCCGATGGCCGCCGCCATCTTCCGGCACGACCAGTGTGTACTGCCGTCCTCCGGCTTCTGCTGCGTCTTTTTCAGGATCTTCGCTTGTACTGCCGGAGTGACCTTTCGGGGTCGGCTGCCCTTATGTCTGCCATCGAGACCCGAAATCCGGCCTTCTTCAAACCGCGCCTTCCAGCGAGCGATGGTCGGTCGCGAAGTATTCAGTTCCTTCCACGGCGCTGTAACTCTTACCACCCGCGAGAGCCAGAATCAGCTTTGCCTTAAATACATCCCCCGCCGGCAGAGTACGAGAGTTCGACCATCTGGTCAGTTCCTCCCGCTCCTCGGCACTCAACTCAATCACCGCCTGATAGCGTCCCATATGGACCCAGGCGATAGCAGCCCTCAGATGGTGTCATCGATCATCTGAAATCGTCGTTTTCTGAACACGAGCCGGAGGCGAGCAACATCATCGGCGCCGAAGGCGCCCATCATCCGTCCGATCATCATCCGCGCAGCCGAACAGTGTAAGGTGGCGTCGAAGGCGGGAAACAGCCCGGAACCCCGCCGTGGGAAGCGGCGAGGTTCCGGTTGGCAACCTCCGTAAAGGTCACACAAACAAGCTGGTTCTAACCTGCCACGGAGCCACTGCCGTTGTCCAGTCCCGCTGTGACGGATGGCGGCGCCCGATGAAATAGTTCTTCGGCAACGGTTCTGTGTCGGCGTTTCCTGCGGCGCGATGTTCTTCTTATGCTCACGCTGCGATCGCGGCCAGCGCTATTGCAGCATCGCCTGCCGCGAGCAGTCCAGACGGGAACAGCACCGCCGCGCCAACTGCCGCCATCAGCAAAGCCCCGAAGGCCGGCTTGATCATCGCGACCGCCAGCGTCGTTACCGGCGGCGCCGTTCGAAGCTCCGCGGCTATGCCAACGTCGGACTTTTGTGTGTCGATGAGGTAGGTTATCTTTCCTTCGACGACAAAGCGGCGGATCTGCTTTACGAAGTGATTAACCGACGCTATGAACGTAAACCCGTCATTCTTACCTCCAACAGACCATTTAAAGAATGGAACGAGGTGTTTCCCAACGCCACGTGCATCGTCACGCTGCTGGACCGGTTGCTGCATCATGCCGATGTCACTGTTATCGAAGGAGAGAGCTATCGGGTTCGCGAAAGCGAACAGGAGACCGCCGCGCGGCGGCGCAGGCAATGAGTCCGGGTGACGATCCGACTTATGTCGCCGCCGTTCTCATTCTTTACGTCGATCTGCCCGATACGCCACTGCGGGCGGGCCCGCGCGATCAGTGGCTGGCGCGCCAACTGCACAATGACGGCGTACCGTTGACATTGGTGGAGTCGGCTCTCCTGCTCGGATCGCTGCGGCGCCTCGTGCGACCGGCCGATCTGCCCCCGCTCTCGCCGATTCGTTCGCTGGCTTACTTCCAGCCTGTCATCGCTGAACTGCAACAGCAACCGCTGCCGGAGGGCTACCTCGATTACCTTCGGCTCAAACTGCGGAATGCCGCTCTGGCAAGACCGAACGATGTTCAAAAATCAACGTTTTCAGATGATCGCTAACAGATGGTTACACTATCAGAGAAACGGCCCACTAGGGCAATAACTTACTTGACTTACCAAAGTAGTTTAAGCTATCTGCGTGGGGTGTGGTTCGTAATGCGCCATTCGAACCGGCCCGATCTAAAGCCATGATAGTGACGTGTTATCTCGACGAGAGTGCAACGGACGGTGGAACTCCGAAGGCAGTTGTCGGCGGACTTCAGATGAACGAATCTCACTTTATGGGTTTCGATTCGGAATGGCGCGAAATGCTTTGCAAGTTTTCTCTTTCGGCGATTCACATGAAGGATTTCGGAGCCCACGGTGCGCGCGCACAAGTGCCTATTGACAAACGAAGGGCCATATTCCATCGAGCGGTCCAGATTATCGCGGATCACAATATATGCACAATGGCCGTTACTGTGGACAATGCGCAGTTCCGGTCTATTCTTCCAAATGTGATCCGCCAAAACGTTAGCCTATACAGTCTGGCGTTCATGGGATGTGTGGTCGGAAACCACCTGATAGCTAAAGCGAATGGGTACGCGCAGAGGGTTTCTTTTGTAATGGATACTGGGAATCCGTATGCCAAACAGGTACTGTGGTCCCACGCTGCGCTTACCGAAGTACAGAAAGACGGACACTTTCTTAACTTGGGATCGATTACCTTCGACGATGATGAAAGACTTTCGGCACTTCAGGCTGCCGATATAATCTGCTGGGCGGTGCGAAGGCGAGCAACTGGGTACCCGCTCCATAATGGATTCGAACCCATCAAAGAAATACTTGACGCTAGGGGGCATAATCAAAGCCCTGTTCCTGAGGATTCAATCCGAGACATTCTCGCGCAAATACGGTCTGTGAATCCTGAGATACTGGAATAGATGTGAAGCCTCACACGGAAATGATCAAAGGTCCTGAAGCATGGGAGCGGTTCCGTGCGGCGATGAAGACCATCGTCGCAGTTCCCAAGTCTGCTTTGCCGCCGAGCCCGTTCGGGACATGTTCAAAGAAAACGAAAAAGCCGGTCGGCCGTAAAGGCTAAACGGCTTTCTTCTTTCCGCGCCTCTGTCGCTGTGATTCCTTCTCAGGCCGCACGTTTCCGGTTCCGATAGTTTGCCGGTGATTTGATTCCAAGTGAGACGCTTGCGCACGATATGAGTCAATTGCCAGCTTGAAGCGGTCGAAGTCATCCATGTCGCCCCGATGTCAATCCGGTTTTCTCAGGGCAGGATCATGCCATGAAGTCTTCCCCGCTTTCTGCAGTTCGATATGTTGTTCGGCAGTACGGAGCATTGCTACCAGCTCCTTCGGCCCTGCGCCCATCATCCCGAACATGGGGTAGGCCGTTTGCGCCTCCCCGAAGTGTTCCCCTATGGCGTTCATGAACTCAGCAAGCGCGTCGAGCGCGGCTCGGACTTGCGCAACGGTCGCAGCCGGCGGCGGGGACACCGTCTTTGTTGCCTTAGGCAGGTCAAGATGCGCGATAATCTTATTCCGAAGATAACGGACCGGCTCGCTCGCATCTCTAAATTCTTGGCACAGTGGAGCAAGCTTGGAGTGGAGCGCCGGGTCAACAAAGATGCGCGGGGAACAAAAAGAATTGGAGGTAGGCGCGACCCTTGCGCGCAGCTCCGGCCGCAAAATGAGACGGGAATCCGCAGATGCCCTTCTTGAGAGGGTTCTGCGGCGCGTCGAACGCGTCAACAGCGCCGAGTCCGTTGCTCTGGGCAGAGAACGCTACCCCCTAACCTATTTTTTCGTTGACAACGTCCGGGTGTTCGGAAGTTATCTTGGGACCGAGCCGATGATAGGAGATCTTGATATTGCAATCTGCTGCGGTCTACGTTCAAACGGTATGCTTCTTACACGGAAGACGGTTGAGAATTTTGGGAAGCCCCAAATCCGCGAGCACGATCACATTTGCGGGTATATTAAGGCTGCGTCTCCCCGGCGCGTCGATCTCGCGAACTCGGAGACGATTTTGCGACACAGGTTCCCGAACAGGCTGATATACACGCGCACGAGCGGGAGGATATGTGACATCTAACTTGGGGATGTTTCCATGCTTGGGGATGTTTCCATGGATGCTTGACAAAGGACGCCCTCAGTTGGTCTTGACCTCCTTTGAGACCGTTGGCATGGCTGCTGGCAAGAGCCCAGGAATCCCGTGAAAAGGGTCGAAAAACTCCCTTACCGGAAACTGGCGCTCGGTGTTGTGGCGAGGGCAGACTCTCAGATCGTCGGCGTTTTTACCCTCCGCCGTGGAGAACTAAAAAGCTGCCGATAATCCCCATCGTGGCAACCCGCACCCCAATCAATCAAACGGTCTGCACCGCTCTTCCCTCGCTCGGCGGCCAGTTATTCCTTGGGATGTCGCCCCGCTCGCTGTTTCGCCACATGGTCTCCATCGGCCCTGTGCCGGGGGCGAAAATGGAAGTTGTCTCATTCGGGCCCGGCGACTGCGCGCTGCCGTTAACGAACGCTGGGAGAGCGAACCAGAGACGCAGAGAACGGGTGCGGAGACGGAGTGGAACCGGGCAGGACTCGGCGAGCCAGCCGTGGCCGCCTCGAACGGAGAGACGAACCGAGACGCGAAGTCCTTCGAAAGACTACGCGGCTGTCGAAGAGGGTCTCGTCAACAAACGGGCCGGCAAATCAGTGGAGGGAAACAATTTGGCTCCTCAGGTAGGATTCGAACCTACAACCCTTCGGTTAACAGCCGACTGCGTATGGCGAAAATATTCGAGCCGCCCGGGAATACCATCGAAGCAAACCGCCGAGGCGCTCGCGGCATCGGACCCTTCCGCGACGCGATTGCCCCGGCGGGGCAGAGAAGAGCAGTGAGTTTGGCAGTGTCGCAATCGTTTACGTTGGATCTGAGTCACCGTTACGCAGCGATCGAGCGATCGCGAACAAACGCTCAATGAGCCACCTCTGACGCCGGCATCGACATCGATTGCGCGGGGGCCCAAACGAGGCAGCGCTCCGGACGTCCGCGGCTTGGGGAAGCCATAAAGATGGTGCCGAAGATGCGGCCACGATCTCAGTTGCTCGCGCATCTTCGTCGGCTGCTCCCATAGGCGAAATCATCCCCAAGGCCGAACGCGGCAGCGAACAGGGACCCCGCGTACGCTGCCTCTCTGCCGGTTGCGATCAACCATGCCGCAACTGTTTCCGGTCCGTTTCGTGTTCTACCCTCTGTCTCGGCACTGCTTCGGGGCTCTCGCGGCGCCCAGCGCCGGCGAAGCTTCTGCTTTGCCTGCGGCACCGTTCCGGTTCCGGTTCCCCCGTACCGGTCCCCCCGGAAATGCAGCTTCTGGTCTTGGGAGCCGCGCCCACTCGCTTTCGGGTGCCCGAGACAGATGGGCGCAAACAGGAGAAAAGTATGTACTTCAACAGAATCACTCTCATCGGTTTCCTCGGCAGCGATGCCGAGAAGAAGGTCAGCAACGGAGCGAACATCGCGGTCTTTTCGCTCGCCACCAAAACGTCCTGGAAGAATGACGCCGGCACCTGCGAATCGCGGACCGAGTGGCATCGATGCGTCGCCTTCGGAAAGCTGGCTGATTTCGCCGGCACTTTCGGCAAAGGCGCGCACGTGGCGATCGAGGGAGAAATCCGCAGCCATGAATACCAGCGGGAAGTCGCCGTCAACGACCATAGGACTCTTATCCCGCAACGGGTTTTTGAAATCCGCGTCGACTCCGTGCTGAAGCTCGACCGTGCCGCCAGGGGCGAATCGAATGACGGCGGTGACCCGGAGGTGCCCCGCTGAGGGGCATCTCCAAACACGATCGATTCTGCTGCCCCGATTTCCGACTTGAAGGAATCCGTTCGGTCTTCCGGCATTTGACAGCAAGCGAGAGCATCCGAAGCCGAGCGCCCGGACCTTTTATGACCTCATTTGGACCTTACGCGTCAGTCCGATGCGGACCGCTGTGCAACGGTCACTCGCGTGACATCAATGATATAGGCCTCTCACGAACACCTCGGACCGCCCAGGATCAGCTTCAGGTTCTAGTTGAGACAAATCATCGGAGGATCGAGTGCTCTCATCCAAACCAACACCCAAACACCGCCCCTCTGCAAACGGGAACCCGGAGTGAGTGAGCATCCCACCGGGCCGCTACATCTTTCGGAACGTCGAACGAGGATGGCAGGCCTTCCGTGGAAGTAGCACCTAAACCGGCGCGTACCCTAAGCGTACACCAGCAGTCCGGAAACAGCCCGAATCGTCCCAAATCATCCGAAATGGGAACTTCGATAAGCTCCTTTTGATCAGTCGCTTGCATGCCTTATCAGCCACTTGTGGACGCTGGTACGAGGCCCTGAAAAGGCTGGCGTCGGCGGTTCGATTCCGTCTCTGGCCACCACTTAAAATCAACAACTTAGATTGCGAGTTGGAATTGCGCCTTGAGCCGACGTAAACGACCTGGGAACCGATATCTTGTTGATAATCCATTCGTTATCCAGTAATCTTGCCGCGAGCCGAAAAAGGGCTGGCGTCGCTCGTTCGCCAATCTCAAAGTGATTGATGTAATGCGAGTTAAAGTCGCCGGAGTGCGTCTGGGAGAGTCGAGCGAACAATAGCCGAACAGCGCGCACCGGAACAAGCCCATCCACTCCAGATCCTCGGCATTAGCGAAATAAAGCGATGTGGTGCGGAATTGCTTAATTAAATTGAGCTACCTGCGACGTGACGCCTGACGCACGGAGTCCGCGGAATCCGAGTTGACCTAATCGAGTCGCTTGGGCACGGTCGTTTCAAGCTGGCTCGCCTGTTTGTAGCCAAAACCGGATGAGCTTGCGGAATCAGCGATTTTAGGTGTGGCAGCCGGGGGAGGCGATCACGAACTCGCTCGTCTGGTACAACGGTCATTTCGTGGCTCAATGCATTCTCACTATCCTCGCTGCCGTTCGCGTTTTCTTCCGCAGCAATCTCATATCGGTGCGGTCTGGCCGGGACGGGGAAACGATTCACAGAAAGGCTCTTTTGTTGAGAGTTTGGGCGAATGGCGAAGGGAAGCGGCCAGAATCGATTTGCGGTGTTCCGGCATCCAGAGGGCAAGAGAGTAATTAAAATGGGGTGCTCCCCACGCTCACCCATTCTCTTGAGCGATCGCGTTCAGCCACACGGCGGAACCGCCCGGTCGCCTGTCCTGGCTCGTCCACATCGAAACGATGCGGAGCGACGAACAGTGGACGACAAAATCACTCAGCAGATTCTCATTTAAGTCGTTGAAAAGGCGGTCTGACTCAATCCGTTCAGATCCGCCATATTTGAAGGACATATATAGATGTCCTCCCGGCTTCAACGCCCGCTCCAACCGACAGAGAACCGCCGGGAGCATGGAGCGCGGAACGTGCAGGAGAGACGCGCAAGCCCAAATCCCCGCGAACTCGTTGATGAAGGACATTTCCCCGAATGACATCTTCAGGGCAGGCCGGCCAGTCAGTGCCGAGGCGGCTGCGACCATCCTGGAGGAAGCATCCATCGAGACAACGTCGTAACCTTTATTGAGGAAAGCCAGGGAATCCCGACCTGACCCGCAACCGGCGTCAAGAATCCTCCCGCCACGCGGGATGAGGGCCAGAAACGGCTTATGCAGCTCGCTCATGTCCACATCGATCGTGTCTGAGACGAACTGATCCGCCTTCTGGTCGTAGAAAGGGACCGAGCCCTGATCCGTATCAGAAACAGGCGGCATTCTGCGGCTTACAATCCCATTCGTGGATAAGTAACTCCCTGCTGCTCTGATACATATCCTTCGGGAAGTGTACCCGCTGCCGCGCCTCAGAACCCGTCTGCGCGATCAGCGTCTCGCGTAGCGGATGGTGGCTTGAAATGAGGAATTCATTCCGCGTGTTGAGCCGATCCAGAAAGCGCGAAGCAGGAATACGACTTGATTTCCCGCCGACGCCGCGGTTGCAGTGCCTGCAGGCCAGCACCAGATTCCAGACGCCGTCAAACGGGAGGATGCCGCCCGCGGCGCGCAGAGCGACCGGAAAGAAGTGATCGATGTCGGCCAGCAGTTCGGAGGAGTTTTCAATCGCGATATCGCGGAAGCAGTAGAAGCATTTGCCTTTCTGATAACCGTTCAGCGCGTCTCTGCATCCGGTCAAATTGGAGCGTCTGCCGCCGGTGGAAATACCGAGGGATTCGTTTTCAACATCGACGACGATTGCGGATCGGCTCAGGCCCAACTGCCACGCCGTTTCAACGAGACGCCAGCGGGCCTCGATTTCTTTCGGCAGATTGACGAACTGAAACCGTTCCCGCAGCTTCATAAGATCGTCGGTGAGGATGATCCCGCCGCCATTCTTTCGATCATCGCGGAAGAACCGAACCGAAATCTCCCCTCGATTCACCACGTGGAAGGCGTCAATCACGTTCTGAAAACCCAGCCTCACAGTTTGTCCGATAAGTTCGTCCTTTGAAATCTGCTCTTCAGAAAACTTCCGACAGGCGTCGAGGAACTTACTCGACCGCGAGGTCGCCTGTTTCGGTGACTTCGCCAGATGCTCCAGAAGGTTTCGGGAAAAGGGTTCGGCTAGTTCTTCGAGTCGAATCTTCTCGCCTGCATTTGACGAGAGCTCAATGAGTGACTTCGCAAGAGCGAACTTGTAGGAGGCCACATTCTGGCCGAACAGGATTACCGCCCTCCAGTAATTCTCGAGAGTCGGGTCCCGCGCGAGGAAGGCTGACATCTGTTCCGCCAGGTCGGAGAAGCTGAGCAGCTTCTGCGCCAAGATTATCATCGCGGCATAATTTGTCCGCAACCGATTCCTGCTCTGTTCAGACTCTCGTGGACTTCCTGCCACACGCGCGGTACCTGCGCGCTTGCTTCGGGCCGTACGAAACGCCAGCATCAAACATGATTCCTTTGCTGTTCCTCGCGGGTCTCGGCGCGACGCTGTTGCTCATCTCAAGCCGAATCATCCAGGAGCGCCGGCGAAAAAATGAAAAGCGGTCGATGCGCGATCACCTTCGTCGAATATCCCGGACCAGCGAATGACGAATCCGGTCTGGGTTCGTTCGGGTTGCAGGCTGCAGGGACCCGACCGGTTCTCGCAGATGGGTCGGCAAGGGGGTAGAGGAAACCGAGACTTCCCAACGCACCGCCCGGTCAAAGACCGGTTACCGCGGTTTCAGATAGCCGATGGAGGCGAGAAACTCCTCCGCCTTATCGAGGGTTTCGTCGTAGTATTTGTTTCCATTCGGACTATAGTTGAAAAATCCGTGCTCCTGGCCCTCGAACCCGACGAGTTCACAGCGATTCCCCGCCGCATGCATCTTCTTCGAGAATGATTCGACCGTCACGAACGGAACGACCGTATCGGCCCTGCCATGAAAAATGATTATCGGCGGCGCGCCTGACGACACATGATGCCACGGCGACACCGAAATGGCGTCTACAACTTTGAGTTCCGGAATCTCGTCGATGTCGGCACCGATCCGCGCAAGTTGCACATCGTTCAACACGGGGGCGAGTAGCACCACCGGATTGAATAGTATCAGTGCGTTAGGCCGCGAGCTGATTTCCGAGTCTTCGTCGAAACCCGGCAGGAGGGCCGTCGAAACGGCGAGGTGTCCCCCTGCCGACCCGCCTCCCGCGGCAATGCGTTCCGGGTCGATTCTCAGCCGCAACGCGTTCCCACGAATGTAGCGGATCGCTGCTTTCGCGTCACGAACGGAATCGGTGACGTTCGTTTGGTTCCGGCTCGAGACACGGTAATCCGCCGTGACGGCCACTATCCCGAGCGAAGCCAGGCGTCGGCACTGCATCGCGAATTGAGCGGGGTTGCCCTGCCGCCAGTAACCGCCAAAGAAGAACACGATCGCGGCGCGCTTTTCAGCAGCCGCGCCGCCCGGTGGGCTGAAGATAAAGAGGTTGAGCTTGGTCTCGCCAACCGTCTTATAAACCTCGACCGTCGCATCCGGAAGATTCGGCGGGTACGTAGGCCCTGTCTGTCCTATTGCGGTAACCGAAACCAGAGCAAGAATGAGCAGGAGCCTGTGAAATCTCATGCAGGCTTGAGATTAGCAGGATTTCCATTTGCCTCCTGACAGTCGGTAAGCCTATCGATGGGCCAGACAATTAGTTGGTCGAGAGTTTGGCGGACGGAGTCGGCCAGAATCGATTCGCGGTGTTCCCGAGATCCGGACGTTCCACGCGTCTGACCTCCGCTCTAGCAGCTCCGAAAATCCTCCAGCAAAGCTCAAACCACCTAAAGAGAATGGTCTACTTTCACGTCGCGTCGGGGTCAATTTTGCTCCGCCCCTGACAAATCCGGCTCGTTACGTTGTGATCACCAACGGGCATACTTTCAGCGAGACGATTGGCGCGGAACCAACACGAATCTGTATCCGCATCTCGGCGATTACGCGCTGGTCTCGATTCGCTACGATGAGGTACTGGACTCTGGCTTTTCGACGAGCACTGGAAATGAGCTTGCTTCCACGTTACTTCGCCGCTGCAGCCGTTACCGCGGTCTGCGGCGGGCTTCAGGCGCAAACCCTGCCGGGCAGTGGGCTCGCGCAGCATCCGTTCCTCTACTGCGGCGAATGGCAGAACCGCAGCACTTCGGAGCAGACGATGTACATCGTTCGCGATGGAAAGGTCGTCTGGTCGTACACCAATCCTCTAAAGGGCGAGCTCGGCGACTGCACAATGCTCCCGAACGGTAACATCGTATTTTCGCGCCAGTTCGGCGCCAGCGAAATCACGCCCGGCAAAGAGATCGTCTGGAATTACGACGGCCCTCCCGGCGCTGAAATTCACACAGCGTGGCCCATCGACCAGAATCGCATCCTGATCATGCAGAACGGTAATCCCGCGAAACTGCTGGTGATCAACAAACGCACAAATACGATCGAGAAAGAGATGGCGCTCGAAACGCGCGTGCCAGCTAGCCCGCACGGCCAATTCCGGCATGTCCGGATGACACCTTCCGGCAACTTTCTTGTGGCGCATATGGATCTCGGTAAGGTCGTGGAGTATAGCCCCGACGGAAAGGAAATCTGGTCCGTCGCTGCGCCGTCCGCATGGGCGGCCGTGCGTCTGAAGAATGGGAACACTCTGATCAGCGGAAATCAGCATGGGTATGTTCGAGAGGTGAATGCGGCTGGCGAAACCATTTGGGAAATCAACAAAGACGATCTGCCTGGCATCCCGCTGCACACCGTGCAGGAAGTTTCGCGCCTCGCGAACGGAAACACCCTGATCAACAATTGGGTCGGGAGTGTTCCGCAGTCAGAGTGGCCCACTGTAGTGCAGGTGATCGAGGTCACTCCGGCTAAGAAAGTGGTATGGGCTCTGCGCGACTGGTCCACGCTCGGCCCGGCCTCTTCCACGCAGTTACTCGACGAGCCGGGATCTCCGGATAAGCGGGAATCGCAGCGTTGAGGGCTCTGCTATCGTCCGAAAAATAGAGCAATGCGTGGTGTCTGCAATGACCAGGGCGCTGCTTGCCAATCAGCCATTGACCGAGGACGAGCTGGTTGCCGTGGCTGTGAAAATGGTGCCTCTGTCGCGAACGATGAAAGAGCAGATCAGCCATATTCGCGAGTGGGCCTTCGAGCGCGCGGTGCGAGCCTCGCCGCAGCGGCAGGGGCGTTAACGCCGAACGTAAATTCCGTCAATATCTTCGGGTGGAGGGGCCAAGTGATGTCGAGGATCACTTTCAAGCCAAGTTTTCGCATCAGAGGCGCGGCTTGCTCCAGCACTCGCGGCGCACTCTGCGTGTCCGACTAAATCGAAGGGTCCGTCACCTGTCCCATGAACAGTAGAACTCCCCTCTTCACATCGCGGATGATGAACAGAAATGGGTGGTCTGCGCGAAAGACTGGAATCTTGCGAACTGCTGTCGGTGCGGCGCTGATACCTGTCGCCGCAGCGGCTTCCGTCCCTTCCTCGGATACCTCGACGAAGGCGTGATGGACGATCTTGTTGAGCATCAGATCTCGACGGCCGTCAATGCCGGAAAAATCGGCCATCTCCGTGAATGCCAGGCGCATCCCCATCGCAGTGAGCTTGTTTTCCAGGGAGAACTGCGATTCAATTCGAAACTTGGGCGTACTCACACTTATTTCAGTCGGAGCTAGTCGCGCGAGCCACGACGAGAGACGGTCATCAGTAAGGGATCGCGCCATGCTGCTAAAACGGTCAGGCGTCTTTGGCAGGATTACGTCAAACACCAGAGCGCCATCAACATAAGGCATCTCGATGAGCTGTGCATCGTCCGTCTCCCCATATGCGAATTGACCTGTTTGGTTCATAAATGATGCGATGACGGATGTCCCATCGTTCCTGACGAACCGCACCGGATGAGTCGCGCCTGTGCGGAACGGTGATCGCCACTTTCCCCGGAAGTAAGTAGCTGATGCCAGAACCAATCGGGTTTTCGGCGTGATGTCGCCACTTTTCCAGAGATCGCGAATCTTGCCCCCAGTGTGTTGTGCGAACCAAAGATTCATCGCCACTCGGCTACCCTCGGGATCATTCCGAAAGTCCACCTGAATCGGTCGAGCTCGAAAGCTGATCTGCATCGCATGCAGAAATCCTGGCCGGACCGCGACGGCGTTCTCGATCCACAGGCCGCTGGCGTGGAGCAATTGATCTCCGTGCGTGTTGGCCAAATTCGTCAGTCTTTCGATGCTGCCGGCATCCGGTGCAGGACCTAAAACGGCCGATATTTCGGCCTCAGTATCGGCTCGCGCCCCCCACTTGACCATAGCTAGTGCCGTGGAAATGTTGAAAGGAGAGATGATTATGTTGCTGTTCTCCCGCGCAAGTTCCTGCCAGAGTTTACAGCCGAACTCATTCACTCCGGTCGCCGTCTCGCTGGCGGCATTCAGGCTTGCCGCCGTCCCAAGCGCAACCCCCAGGATCGCCTCACGTATGTTCATTGCGCCACTCCTATTACAGTCCAGACGACGACCGCGTACGTGATTCGCAACCAATCGACGAGGCGTCCGTGACAATCAGCACGTTCTTGGCAGCACCGGCGCCCGGCTTCTCGTTTTGCCGGGTGGCGGCCGGGCCAAACGGAGAAACGAACGTCATTGGATATTTAGGGTAACCGTGTTGGCTTGATGCTGATCCACTTTGACCACTACGTTCGCTACGCCGCTGCCGCTCAATTGCGCCGGGAGCTGCACATTAATCTGGTCCAGGCCCGCGAAATTGGGCTGTGCTCCGGCGTAGAGGGCGGGCAACATGACGCCATTGATCGTCACCAGAACATTGTCCAAAGCGCTGCGATTCCGAATGCCCGTTCCATACAGGCTGAGATATACCGGCGCGCCTCCGGACAAGTCGATCGGCAAAGCCTGGCATGGTGAGCTGACGCAGTTGAACAGGCTTAAAGGAATCGCGCTGCCCGGATTGCTCCCGCTGATCCGGATTGCAGTCGAAGCTGCGGGACCAATGCCTGTGCCGGTCATCGTGTACAACGTGGGAGCCACCGGCCCGACTGCCGCCAGTGCGGTCACCGGCGTCGCGCTGCCGTTGTTGATGCTGATCGTTGCCACGCCCGTGGCCAGTCCCTGCGGCAACAGGAAATTGATCTGTCCGGGAGAAACATAAAGAAGCGCGGCGTCCGTCGGAGCGCCGGCGGCGTCCGTGACGGTTATGGTGACTCCGCCAAGCGATGATGGCAGCGGCAATGAAGAGGCCGGCTGAGTGACCGCTGCGAGGTTGGCGCCGTAAACGGACCCCAGTGATCCGGGAGCGACTACGGCTATCGCTGCGGCCGACGACGTTACTACGTTCGATTCCTGCAGGCCGTAGTATCGCGCCATCCAGTACGGCAGAATGTAATCGATCGCCGCCGTCTCGATGATTCCGGCTCCGCCTGTAACCGAAAGCTGATACGGAGACCGCTGCCACAAAAAGTCCGTATTTGGCCGCAGCCACACCGGCACCGGCGTGCACGCCTGGGAGCCGCATACCGGAACTGTATTCGTGAGATCCACGTTGAAATCGCGCCTCAACCGCAGCAGCCATCCATCGAGCAGGGCGAGTGTCTGGCTGTCACGTGCCGGATCGGCTCCGTTCAACGCGAGATCAATGATGTTGAAAAAGGCGTTCTGATCGTCTTTCGTGTAGCCGCGCAGTTGCGCATAGGCTTCCTGATAGATCGATTTCTCCGCACTCGCCTCTAACCGGATCAGGTTGTACAGATTGATGTAATCCAGGTTGAACTTGAAATAGGAATCATCACTTGAAGTATCGACAAGAATTGGCGCCGGTACGGCGACCGCGAAAAGCTCGCGCTGCGCTTCGTAGCTGAGGCTGGAAAAGTGACCCGGATTGATATGGCGTCCGATTGCCAGAAAGGTCTCGATCTGATCAGGGCGCACCAGAAATGACGTGCCGCTCGATCCGTTCGGCATCACGACAGACCAGTCGTTCCCGTTCAGAAAGTCAACGAGACGTGTTACCAGATCGCTGATGGCGCTGCGGATTCCGCTGTCGGACACCGCATCGTAAGCGACGGCAAGTCCAAACATCGCACCGGAGTACTCATCTCGTGAAGTATTGCCGACCCAGACCCAGCCGGCAGATGCGTTCGTGTAAACGCCATTGGCCGCCTCCTGACTGGCGATTGAAGACGCCCACGGCGAGTTGACAGGGACCATGCAGCGCGCCAGAAGGTTGGTCCCGGTGACATCAGCCAGTCCTTTGAGACCGGAAACTGCCGCCTGGATATTGCTGAGCGCGTCAGACGCCTGAGTCACTCGATAGCGAAACGCTTCAGCGGCCAGATAGTGGCCGGTCCACAGCGCGGAATCTCCACAGCGTGTGTAGCCCGATATCTGATCGCTGTCGGTAAGCGCAAAGATGGGGTCCAGAATCGAGCCATACGGCAGATGACGAGCCTGAATATTGGCCAGGATGGCAAGCGCATCTCCTTCCGCCGCCGTGCAAGATACGCCTCGGACAAACAAAGCGATACACGCGGCGATCGGCGCCTTTGTCATCAGGAGCGACCCCATGATTCTGGTTCTACGTTTGTGGCGGGCGGGTGATTACATCAAACACCCACCGTCCTCCGGTCAACGGGATGAAAGCGCACCCGAAAAAACGCCACGCGCGTCGCGGCCTGAGGCTGTTCGTAAATCCAGGACCGGATTGGTACCGTGGAATGAGCCGCCAAGGTCGATGAAGACCGCTGGGCCAAGGTCGTACTCAGGTTCTGCGAACACAGGAAGTTCACGATCTGAATGTGGAAGGCAGTCAAACCGTGCGGGAGCCGACATCCCATGCTGAGCGTCGCAGCGCAGAGATACGGGAACCCGCCGAACGACGCCATCTTATTCCTCCCTGCCCGGCTGAGTGCCAGGCACGCTCAGGCGGCGACCGTTCCCTTGAGCCAGGGTTCAGCCAGGTGATCGGACGGTTACGCCGCGCATCCTGGCTGGGCCACATCGGGACTATGAGCTAACGAGTTTTAGGGAAGATTTGGTCTGGCTGTCCCCGCGGAGGCGCTACTGCTTTGCTGGCCCGTACAGGATTCGGCCCGATCGTTCGTTCGTCAGAACGCCGTCTATGACCAGCGCCCTGCCATTCACCACGACTTCCTGCACGCCCACAGCATACTGATGCGCCTTTTCAAACGTGGCTTTGTCTTCTACTCGGTCCGGATCGAATACCACAACATCCGCCTTCCAAATTGTGTCGGCGCGCAAACTGGAAGAGGCCGCGAATCGGCACATTCACAGATGCCGCCTCAGGTTTTGAACTGAAGTGGGCATTCTGTTCAAAGCATTTTCCGGCTCGTGGACGGGAGGCCCGATGCACAGTGACGAAATTATAAGCGGCAGCGCCCAACTGCCCAACGATCAGAAAGAGTTTCTGTTGAACGAAGCCGATGCTCTTCGCAGGGAGGCTGCGGCGACCATGAACGAAATCCGGACGCTTGAACGGACGGTGATCGCGGGAATTGCCCTGATATATTCCTGGGCTGCAACTGAAGGGAGTTCATGGTCGGTGGTCTGGTTCGTTCCGATCGGATTGACTGCTGTCGGCTGGTATCGTTCATGGCTGATGTATGACCACCTTGGCACGCTGGGCGCGTATCTCAGAAAGCTCGAACTTTCATTTGAGGTGAAAGGATGGGAAGCTTTTCTTCGCCCGAACGGTATGCTTGTCCATAAGAAAGCACGATGGCTTGGCGAAATTGGACTTTGGATTGTTCTCTGTATCGCCTGCGCCGGGATGATCTGGTATCACTCGATTCATCCTTCGCGCGAAAAGCCACCTACGGTCGTCGAGATCAGGAATCCGGACGGAAAGCCGGCGAATTATCCGGGATTCAACGTTGTTGTCTCAGGTTCAAGCAATGTTCCGCCAACTGTTACAACGCGAGACGCTCCACTCAGTATTCCGAAAGTCTCAAGGAAGCCGCGCTGAACAGAACGGGCAATTCTGTTCAAGCCACCGCCCCACTTTTTGCTAGCCGTCAACTCTCAACAAACTGAGGCGGACGGAGTACCAGAATGGATTCGCGGTGTTCCCGGTATCGGGCGGCGAGACGGCGGAGAGATGGCGTCTGGAGGGCATCTGGAACGGATTGGGAGCCGGTTGCGCATCGCGGACCGCATGATCCAGTTCGCCATTCCTTCAATGTTCCGGTGGGTCACTGCGCGGGCAGCGCGAATACGTAAGCGCGGAATCATTGGCGATCGCCACGTACTGGCGTCCCTCGAGCGCATAAGTTACGGGAGACGACGAACTGAAATTGTGGCCCTTAACATCGGGGAACCCGCATCCGGAATATCATCTGATCGTGCACCTCACGCCCTCAGCGGAAGGCATTCTCGAAGAGGTTCGGGCCCTTTGTCTTTCCCTGCCCGAAACGGTGGAACGACAGTCCTTCGGCCATCCGAATTTTGTAGCGGGCAAAAAGACATTTGTGACCTTTGAGCAATTTGATGGGCGAGCTTCGATCGCATTCCGGCTGGATCGCAACAATATTGAGCGGCTGTCTGGGAATCCTCTATTCTTTGCGACGCCGTATGGCCGGGGACAATGGCTGAGCCTCCGGGTGGATACGATGTTCGACTGGGAAATCGTGCAGGAGCTCGTAAACACCAGCTATCGTCTGGTCGCTCTCAAACGAATGCTCGTTGCGCTGGACGCACGGGAGTAGGGTCGCTACGGTTTCCAGATTCCTTCGGGCGACCGTCGCGTCGGGCACAGTCCTGCCAGATGCGTCCTGGACCTTCCCGGAGTAACCGGGGCAATCACAAGTTAAGCCGCACATGAATACAAACGTGCGGACATTGAACAGGCCCGTCCTAATATTTGTGCACGTGAGGTACGCGAAAGCGTCCTTCAGACCTTACCTTGAAACATCTCGAACGTGCCGAAATCGCCCTTCAGGAGTTGCCGCGCGTCGTGAAGTCCCATCCACCCGACGATCATCGTCGCATAGACCTTCCTGAAATCGGTCGTATAAATGAGATTACCTCCGGCGTCGAGCCTGGTCAGGCTCGGAATCGTGCCGTATTGCCCGCCCTTAACCTGCTTTCCGGCCACAAACATCAAATTGGCTGCGCCATGATCCGTGCCAAGGTTCACGTTCTCGCCCACCCGGCGTCCGAACTCAGAGAAGATCATCACGACCACATCATCCGCCCGCCCGATTCGGTCCAGGTCCTTGATGAAGGCGGATACCGCGTCGGAGGCGTAAGTGAGCAGCCTCTTATGCAAATCGCCCTGGAACACGTGCGTGTCGAATGCGTTATTGCGATACGAGGTATAGTAAAGCCGCGTCGGCATGCCCGCGTCGATCAGTGCGGCCACTTTGGGGAGATCGAGTCCCACAATTCCGTAGTCCACCGGCGAACGGTACTTCGCCCACGCCTGCTGGACCAGTGCGGAAGCGTCTTTGGCGCTCCTGGCTGTGTCGAGCAGAAAACGGCGTGTGGGGTTTTCAACGTTCTGAGCGTCCGAAACTGATTCCAAAAGTTCGCGCTCATCGTAGAATTTCTCCTGCGTGAACTTGTTGGGATCGTCGAACACCACGGGAACATGTTTGTGGCTCCGCACCGCCAGCGATTGCTGCGCCCCGATGTTTACGAGGTAGTTCGCTGGCGCCTGCGGAGCGAGCGTATCCGCCAGGCGGCCCACCCAGCCGTACTCTTCGCCGCTGTTCGGCGCGGCAGTGTGCCAGTAGGCCATGGAGATGAAGTGTGAAAACGATGGATTCTCGTAGCCGCAGCCGTGCACGATAGCCAGGTGCCCGTCCTTGTACAGCCGCTCAAACCCGGCCATGCCGCCGCTGAAACCGAAGTGGTCGTCGATGAGACGCAGTTCCTTCCTGGGAATGCCGAGGCTCGGCCGAACTTCGTAATAGGCATCGTCGCCATAGGGAACAAGGGTATTCAGACCGTCGTTGCCGCCCGAGAGCTCGAGCACCACGAGGATCTTGCCGTCTGCATTGGCCCGAGCCGCGAGTTGCGCCGCGGCTTGTCCGAAGACCGGCACGGGAAGCGAACTGCCCGCCGCCACGCACACGCCATACAGGCTGGCGCGCAACAGGTCTCGCCTGCTGGATTTGGGGAATGAAAAACGATCCTTGCCCATCGCAGTCTCCTAACTCAATTGATATTCCGGCTGGCTCATCAACAGATGCAGAACCAGCCTCAGCGGCTCTTCCATGTATGTTTGCGCGACGGAAACTTCCGTGGTCCCGAGTTCCTTGTTCAGAAACACGATCAGTTTCTGGCGGGCATCGTCGCCCGGCGGCACTGACATGAAACGGTGAATGAAATAATCAACGACCTGCGTAGTGTTCTGAAGCCTGGCATCGAGCACCATTTGCTTCAGACGAAGCTGAGCCGTGTCGCGCGAAATCGGCTTGACACGTTCGATGGCCATCTGCGAACCCCGGAAGCTGCCATAGCGGGTATTGAAATCTTCATCACGGTCAGCGTTCTTGTTGGATTCGGCGGGTTCTCCAGTCTTGGCGTCATCCCGGGTAGCGGTGGTGATGTCCATTCCTGCGCGGACGCGCTGGGCGACGCGGCGGACCTCACCACCTCCGGTGTACCGGTCCGGTGGAAGGAAGCTGATGTCGGGGAACAAAACATCGCGCGCGAAGTTGCCGCGCTCAAGCAGCAGGCCCGGCGTGATCCAGCTTCGTCCCCCCGCCCAGCCTGCTACCGTCGGTGGCGAGAAAAGCTGCTGGCCTAACGCCGCCGTGGCCAGGTTGAGATCCGGAACGCCAGGAATACTCTTGAGGCCGAGTTTCTTGTAAGTGGAAACAGCCAGCACCACGGGACTCTTGATCTGCGTACCTACTGAAGCGGGGCTGTAGAAATCGCGCGACAGGAAGATTTTTTCGAGCAGTGGCTTGATTTCATAATGCGAATCCCACAGCACCGAGCCAAGTTGCTTTTGCAATGCGGGTGAGATGTCTTCCCGTACGAGGTACCGATAGATCTTGCCTGCGATGTAGTCGGCTGTTGTCGGCTGTTGCATGATGATGTCGATCACGTCTACGCCGTCGAAACGGCCGGTCTTGCCTAGAAAAGTCTTTTCACCATCGTCATGCTGATCCTTGTTGACGACGAACTTTAAATCGACGTAGTTCCAGCCGGTGAAGGCACGTGCGGCTTCGCGGATGTCTTTCTCGGTATAGTGGCCGACACCCAACGTGAACAGTTCCATGATTTCGCGCGCGAAGTTTTCATTGGATGCGCCCTTCACGTTAACGCCGGCGTCCAGAAAGGAAAGCATCGCCGGGCACTGCGCCACCGCTACCGTCAGGTCGCGGAAGTTGCCGGTTCCCTGCGTTTGGAAAATCTCTAACTCTCCGAGCAGCTTCCGGTAGTCGCGCACTTTGGCCTCATTCGAGGCAAAATGGCCATGCCAGAACAGCGCCATCTTCTCTTCAAGCGGCCTGGGGCTGTTCAGCATGCGATTGGCCCACCAATACGCCACGCGATTCGTTTCGAGAACGCTGGCGCGAAGCCAGTAGAAGAACTCATCCACGATGGGCTGGAGGCGCCGGTTGCCGCTTGACTTCACCTTGATGCCGAGCGCCTCGCCCTTTTCCCTGGCCAAGTCGGTCACCGCTGGCCGGCTGGGCGGAAACGGTTCGAGTCCTGGATCGTGGATACCGGAATGCTCGAACGGAGGCAGGTCGCTGGTATCGGCGCCATGGAATCGAACGACTCGCGCGATGGCCTGCTCGGGCGTCATCTTTCCCAACGCCTGAATCTCTTCCGGTGTGCCACCAAAGCCCGCGCGTTCCAGAAGGTGCGCCGCGAACTGGTCGTTCCAGTCCGCTGAGTTGATTGGCGTGAGATCATTCTCCCACGATGAGGGTCCCGTTCCCTGCGCGAACGAAGGTGCCGCGGCTACTGCCAGGAGGATTCCCCAAATGTGCGCGTTTCGAAGCATGTTCCAAGTCCTTACCGGGTCGCTATCAGAACATGCTCCCACGAATCATGCCGGCGCGTGCCATCACGCCCTGCCGAGAGCATGACCTGTGGAAGTCTTAGGGCCGACATGCCGTTGATGACCGCCGGCCCCAAAACATTCTGACAGGAGAGTTTGGAATCGCTTCCCCGGCCGACGGGGTGCAAACTCGTGCGACCTGTAGCGACTGGCCGGACTACAATCAACGGACGATGGACCGACGGACTTTTCTCGCGGCTTCCGGCGCCGCGCTCGCTAGCCCGGCATTGCGGGCGCAGATCAGTTATCGGGACTATGCCCGGTGCCTGCCGGACTACCTCTCCTCACTTGCGGCAACAGCATGCGAGCGCCGCAATCACCGGTTGGCTGCGCTTAAGACGCCGGCTGACATCCGGAGCTATCAAATGTGGGCGCGCGCGACGTTCACCCGGCTGTTGGGCACGCTGCCCGAGCGGTCGCCACTGAATCTGCGGACTGTGGGCGCTATTGAACGTGAGCGATATCGCGTGGAGAAGCTTGTCTATGAAAGTCGGCCGGGGCTGTTCGTCACGGCCAACATGTATCTACCGAGAACCGGCGCCGCGCCGTATCCGGGGGTACTTTTTCAGATGGGCCACAGCGCGCCCGGAAAAGCCTATCCACTCTATCAGCGGTGTTGCCAGGGACTTGTTCAACTTGGATATGTGGTGCTGGCGTTCGACCCCGTCGGCCAGGGCGAGCGTGCATCCCACGTCACGCCGCCGCGCTCCCCTACCCAGGAGCACAGCATAGTGGGGCAAAAGATGCTGCTCGTGGGCGAGACCGCCACAGGTGCGATGCTCTGGGATGCGATGCGCAGCCTTGACGTGCTCGCGGGGCACCCGCAGGTCGATGCGAAGCGTCTGGCATCCACCGGACAATCGGGTGGCGGCACACTGACCATGATCCTGGTGGCCATGGATGAAAGGTTGGCTGCTGCTGTGGTGAGTTCCGGCAACACGGAGAATTTCGCGGTCGAGCCGTTCCTCGCGCCAGGGTCGTCGGATGACGCAGAGCAGGATCTGATCGGTGCCGGTCCGCTCGGGTTTGATCGCTGGGACATGCTCTGGCCGATGGCGCCCAGGCCGCTCCTGGTCGCTGTGAGCGCGCACGATTTCTTCGGCACTTACTCGCCCGCCTACGAGCGCAGCGGCCGGCAGGAGTTCGGCAAGCTGGCACGCGCTTATGAAGAACTCGGTGCCCGTGACAGGATCGAATACTTCGAGCAGCCGCTGCCGCACGCGCTTTCATATCCGATGCGGATGGCGACCTACAACTGGTTGGAACGGCACTTAAACCATGTCACTCGTACTATCGACGAGGAGCCGCCTACCAGCCCCGAGGCCGAGGAGACGCTCTGGTGTGGAAAGACAGGGGTGGCGAAGCGCGACTTCGGAGGAACATCCCCGGCTGAGTTGGTGACCGAACGGTCGCGGAGCATCCGCACGCCGGAAAAACCGGGAGATTTGCGTGCGCTGCTCGCTATGGAACCGGCGCCTCGGGAACCGAAGCTGGAAACCCGCGGCAGGGTCAGGTATCGCAACTGCGAGGTGCTGGCGGTGGAAGTCCAGACCGCCGGACAAGTATGGTGCCCGGCCTGGATCTTCCTGCCGAAGCGCGCCTGGAATCAGATGCTGCTGGTCATCGAGCCCAACGGCCGCAACGGTGCGTGGCACGAAGGGGAACTCTATGACCAGCTCGCGACGGCGGGCATCGCGGTATGCGCGCCTGATGTGCGCGGCGTGGGCGATATGCAGGGGCAGTTCGCGCCCGGCGCGGTGGGCTACGCGCGCGGGCATTCCGCCGAGGAGGAGTATGCGTGGGCTTCGCTGATCCTTGGCCACAGCCTGCTGGGGCAGCGCACGGCAGACATCATCGCCTGCGCGCAGGCGCTCGCACGGGAGTATCCGCAGGGGAAGGTGGTGCTCGCCGCACGCGAGAAGATGAGCGTGCCGGCACTGTGCGCCGCTGCGCTGGAGCCTAACGTGTCGAAGGTGTATCTGGCGCGCCCGATGCCATCATGGCGCAGCGTGGCAGAGGACGAGAACCAAACATGCCCGCTGGCAAACATCGTGCCAGGTGCGCTGTCGGTTGCGGACCTGCCGCACATCGTGCGCTCGGTCGCTCCGCGACCAGTAACGCTGGGCGGGTCGTGGGATCTCGCGGAACTGACAAAGGCGGTTGGTGTGTGAGTTTAGTTAGCCCATCACGTTTTCGGCGTTGTCATCCTGATCGCCGCGGACTCACCGCTGCATAGTAAGTACCCGGCGGCGTCGCAGACCCGTCTTCTCGGAGGCTCGTCAGTTAAACATTTGATGGCCTTCGCACTCCGGCACTCAGGCTTCGGGCTCAGATCGGGGTCGTTACATGCCCGTGAACGAAACAAATGCTACCAGCCGTAATTCGTGCACGTGGACCGTCCAGTCGGTCGATTGTTTCCCCTTCAGAATCTACACGCGATAATGCGTCGATGGCTTGTTATCTGTGTGTCTGGAAGGTAAACGGGGTATTTCCTTGGGAAAAGCAAGCATCAGAGGCGGCCGACTCTTGGGCCGGAAACGACATCGAGCGGCGGTGGAGCGTAGGAAATACTGGCCGCATTCCCGTGGGTAGCAGGATATTCCTCAAGACCTCCGGAAAATCGGAGAACCCGGCAGCAGAGCCCGGCTTGGTCTGCTCGGGGATTGTAATTTCGCCCCCACCGAACGCTTGCTCACTCAATCCTTCGACGGCGGTGTTTCAGACCTATCCATACAAGAGGGATGGCTCTGAGGAACTGGATTTGACCAGCGACAAGGTGAATTTCGTTCAGATTCGATTTGATGCGATTCTGGAGCCTTCCAAAGCCTTGCCCATCAGGAGCTTGCAAACGATTGGCGGTTTGGGAACTGTTTATTGGAACGCACCGAGGTCCGGCGTGGAGATTCGACCGAGAAAAGGAAGCTTGGTCAAGGAGGACATTTTACGCGCCCTCGAGCAGTCGTGGGCAGATCATCTGAAGTTTTTGGGATTCCCAAAGATGGTGGCGGCTGTCACAGAGGAGGAGCAGACGGTGCTGAGGATCTTCGGTCGCGAGGGTATTCGGTGGCTGAGACTACACCTCGGGACCGAGCGACGCCCTGGTCTCGCAGATGCCAAGAGGCGAGAGGCAATTGCCCGGACCGGAAGATTGGAATGCGAAGTCTGCCAGTTCGACTTTTCGACTCGGTACGGTGGCCATGGATCGGGGTTCATGGAGGTACACCATCGTGATCCTTTGATGAACTCTCCCGAGGAGGGACGAGAAGTAACGCTGGCAGATCTCGCCCTATTGTGCGCGAACTGCCATCGAATGGCTCATCGATATGACTGGCCGACTGTCGATCAACTCCGAGAGCGTTTCACACCCCTGTAGCGGTGAATCCCACACTTTATTGATTTGGCCGTTCCCGTGAGCGCCGGTGCCAAGGTGACCGGAACGCGGAGTGTGGCCGACTTCGCGCTTGCCGTTTTTGGTCGGAGGCTAACGACCCCGCCGAACTCTTCGAGCGGCGCTCAGGCTTCAGGCTGAAGTGGGGTCGTTACATGAATGCGTGGGAGTTCGTTGCGGCGACAAGTATGAAGGACGAACGCCCGCCCGAGTAACCGTGGCTACCAAATCGCGGTTGGCCGATTCACCGCTAAACCAGCGGCGACGCTGGCGAATCGCTCTGCGGCCTTTCGGGGTCATGGTATCAGAACCGCATCTGAGCAGCCCCGTAAGTTGCCCTTTTGAGCGAAGCAGATACACCCACAAAAACCCCCTCAAAACGCGCCGGATAGGCCGGTTTCAACCCTGCTGCTCCGTCTCCTGCCGCCGTAAACTCAATAAGATACAGTCGGCAGATTTGCCTCCGGAGCAAAAGGTCAGAGGTTCGAATCCTCTCGGGTGTACCAAATTTCAAAAGACTTAGCCGCAGACGCCAAGCGAAGTACGCCCGCAAAACGCTTTAGGTGTCCGAGGGTCGGGTGTTTTGAGAGCGAGTCAGGCCGTCGATTCAATCCCGCCGGCTGACCTTCGCATCCTCCGCCGCCAGCGAAAGCGCTATCGAGGCCCAGGCCGTCCCGGCTGCGGAAATAAACTGTTCCTGCCCATAAGGGAATCCCGCATCGAAATACGGCTGAGTCCAAATCGACCGCGTCATCACGTGCCACGTTCCATCCGCCGCCTGCGAGCGCAGCAAATACCGCACGCCCTTCCGGTACACCATATCGCTCGTCGGCATCTTACCCGCCACATTCAGCGCATACAGGGCCTGCCCGCACGCATACGCATCCGACCCCATGCCGGGCAACTGGTTCCATCCGCCATCGTCCCTTTGTGAAGCCGCCAATGCGTGCGCGGCGCTCTCGATCGCCGCCGGAGCCGCGTTCACCCAAGCCAATCCCAGCAGATGGAACGCCCGTTCCTGTGTCGTCGACGGCTGCGTCTTCACCAGCCACGCCGCGGCGCGCTTCAGCGCCGCGTCTGTCTCGGCCCGATCGGCCGCAGGCCCATACGTCTTGAGCGCATAAATCGCCAAAGCAGTATTCTGCAAATCGCCCGCTCCCATCGGAGGCCTGCGTCCATCCGGCGCCTTCCAATAGCCTTCCGGAGACTGCATCGCCTTCAGGTAGTGGATCGTCGCATCGCTGTACGCATCGGCAGGGGCATGATTCATGGACCGGTCGAACATCTCCCAGCCCATGCCGCCTATTGACCCCGCGATCAGATCCATCAGCCGTTCCTGCGTCTCACCATTCATTTCTTCTGTAAGCTGCGGGATCTCGTTTGGAACTGCGATTCCGCGCGCCCGCGCGATCCCCACTGCCGAAGACGGCAGGTCCTGCGAATGGCACGAATTGCATCCGGCAATGCGGATAAAGTTGTGGCTCTGCTCAGCGAGACGCCCCAGCGCCATCTGAACAGCCTCCGGAATCGACCGCGCCGGGGACGGCACAGTAAGCGGGGCCACACCGCCCTGCTTTCGCTCTTCAGCGGAAACACCCAGAATCCGCGCTACTTCTGTGTCGCCGCGCTTTGCCGCAAGCGTCCGCGCAGTCTCCCCTTCGCCCATCGCATTGACGTCCGCGCCCTTTGCCAGTAGCAGCTTCACAATGCCCGCGGGCATCGCTTCGGAACTCGCCGCATACATGAGCGCCGAATAGCCCCGGTCGTCGCTGACATTGACCTTTGCGCCGTGTTCGAGCAGCAGCCGCACCGATTCCTCAACTCCCGCCGTTGCGGCATTCTGCAGGGCCGATTCGTCCTTCTTAGTCACCGCATTCGCATCGGCGCCCCGGTCCAGCAGTATCTTCACCGCCGACGCGCTCCGGCTCGTGGCCGCCGCCATCAGTGCCGTCGCGCCCGCCCCGTTCTTCGCATGCACATCGGCCCTGGCGGCAATCAGCATCCGCATGGCTTCTTCGACGTCGCCGTGTCCCGCCGCCGTCATCAGCGGTGTCTGTCCGTTCGATGTTGCGAGATTCGGGTCCGCTCCGCGCGCCAGCAGCAGCTTCACAATCTCATCCGCACTCGCGGCCGAAGCGGCATTGTAGAGCGGTGTGCGCCCATCGATCTGCTGTGGATTCACCTCCGCGCCGCGGTCGAGCAGCAGCCGAACCTTCGCCTCATTGGGTATCGCCCAATGCAGCGGCGTGGACCGCCGCTTGTTCTTCGCATTCACATCTCCGCCATTGTCAATCAGAAGCTTTATCGTGTCGAGGGAACCAAATACAGCCGCATGATGCAGCGGAGTGTTGCCCGCCCGATCGGTTGAATTCACGATTCCGGGATTCGCTCTAAGCAGTTTCTCTACATCGCCCGCACTTCCCATACGCACGGCGGAAATCAGGGCGGTGACTTTTTCATCGATCGGTTTGGGCGGAGCTTCTTCGTGAATCTCCATGCGGAAGTCGGCGCCCTGATCGATCCACGCGCGCAGCAGATCGATCTCAGCCGTCGAGAGCGCGCCGGTCGGCGGCATCTGGATCCCGCCGTCGCCATTGACGACGCGTCGGATGAGCTTGCTTTCCGCAGATTTGCCTGGAATGATTACCGGACCGTAGTCGCCGCCGCGCATCGCATTCTGGCGCTTATCGAGGCGAAGACCGGACTGCTGGACATCCGGCCCATGGCAGCTGAAGCACCGCTGCGCCAGCATAGGATAAACCTGCTTTTCGAAATCGACTTTGTCAGCAGCAGCAGCAAGGGACACAGAAAAGGCGAGCCCGACGAAGGTCGCACGCATATGAGCACCGATTCCATCGCACTCGTCCGCCAAAGTCAACGGCCACCGGTGAGCCCGCGCTGCGCCGGGGAGGCGCTCTCCCTGCCTGGTCAAAAAATATCGGACAGGCTTCAGCCGACGCAAGAGAAAATGAAAAGCTCATCCACACCCCGATTCGCATGCGATGCGCCGCGGTACGGCCAGAGGGGTTCAGGGGCTGGATCGGGCCAGTGAGCCATACCGGAAGCAGGTTATCGTATTCGCCTTTTGCTGGCCACTTTAGACTGGATCCCAAAACTGAGAGCCTCGTGATTGACACATCAAGAATGTTGCAATTGCAGTTTGTCTCTTAACCGAGGCGTTCACCTCAGAAACATATGTGCCCATGCTGTGGGCGAAAACCTCGAAGCGCTGGGCCCTGATCGGGCACTAAGGGCTTGGCAGGATGCTCAGAACCTCAGCTATGAATGCATGAGATTTTCGATGCAGGCCAGCACTGACTAGGTCCTTTAGATTCATAGAAACAGTCTTCCACCGAGCACGCAGCCACCGCCGAAAGAGCGTTTGCTTTTGGGCAGTTTTTAGCAAATTCTGATTGGTTATTGACTGCCGGCGCCTTTCAGGCGCAAACGGTCAGATGTACGGCCGTCCGAGCGCAGCTCGAAGATCCTTACCGGAATTCGCTCGGCGGCACTCTGCCCGAGGGAATATTTTCCCGGTGCCCTGGTCATGTATAGGTCGCTCCGTGAAAAGCTCCGATGTCCATGACCAACCTTTAGCTTATTTTGTGCTCGTTCCCTGCCTGATCGGCATTGCGGGGGTACTCGCTCATTTTATTCCCCAGAGCAGGGACACGCTGCACGTTCCTCTGGAGTCGCTGCGCGGACTTCTTGCTGTGAGTGTGCTCTTTTCTCATGCGGTGGTGAGCTATTTCTATTTTCAAACGGGCGTCTGGACCAATTCCCCTACGCGGTTTTATGCTTTCCTCGGGTCCGGACCTGTCACTCTATTTTTTTTCTCAGCGGCTTTCTCTTTTGGACGAAATGTCTTGCCGACAATGGAATCAAGAGGTACGGGAGCTTTCTGGCAGCGCGCGCGCGCAGGCTGGTACCCGTTTATAACATGTCGGTGGCTATTGTCATATTCCTTGTTTTGGCAAGAATGCATTTCAAGCTTGCTGTGCCTCTCACCACCTTTCTCAGTGAGCTTGCGCGATGGTTGATATTTGTTCCTACCCGTGACGTCGACGGATTTCCACGGGCCGATTTGATCAATGCCAGCGTGGTCTGGACGTTGATGTTTGAAGTCATCTTTTATCTTCTGTCACCTCTGATCTTCTTTTTTTTCAAGGGCTATCGCATTTTAATCTATATGGCGCTTGCTGCCGCCGTCAGCTGCACGCTAGCGCGATATGGCGTCACCGCATTTACTCCTGCCCTTGTTCATGCAGGGCCCTTGCCCTTCGCTGCCTTCGCGCTGAATTCGGTTTTTGGATTGGGCTTTGGAATCGGCATGCTTGTCGCTGTTCTACACGCGCAATCTCCGAATCATTGGTGGCGGGTATTGAAGTGGCGCCGCCTGACACCTATCCCGCCGTTCTGTCTTATCGCTCCCGTCGTTTTCAAAGTTGGTTTGTATTCCCCTGCGCAGTTTTTGCTGTTAGGGGTCGTCTTCGTCTTTATTGTCGCGCGAAATGACTTCTTCGGACTGCTGTCTTCCAAGGCCGTCTTTCACCTCGGCACAGTTAGTTACAGCTTTTACGTCACACATGGAATCGTGCTCTTCGTCTTTTCTCATCTGCTTAATCGATGGGCGCCGATTCGGACCTTATCTCGACCGCAATACTGGTCGCTGATTGGCTCAGTGGGAGCTGCAGCTGTATGTTTCTCAACATTTCTTTACCTGACGGTAGAGCACCGGTTTATGAAGCATTCTTCAGTCGCGGCATCGGGGCCCGCGATGGGAATTTTAATTGCCCACCGCCGGTAAATCTACTTGGCGCACTGAACAATAGATGCAATGCATCGCGCCGGGAAATCAATAGCATCGAAAAGCGTGATCGTGAAAAACATGGTCGTTCTTCTCTTCCTGGTCTCCGCGTTTGTAACATTCGCGCAATCGGATGGCCCCTTAGATTCGCTTCGGCAACAGTTCGTGGCCCTGGCTCGCCAGCGAGGCGCCTTTCAGCCGTTTGCGACGACTGTTACGGGCCGCGTGGTATCCGTCGATGATTCACGCCGCAGTTTGTTTGAATCGGTAGCTCAGCGGCAGACGGCAACGTCTTCCTTGATGGGCAAGTATGTCGAAAGCGTGACGATCGATGATGGCCAGAGCCAAGTCAAAGGCGTTTGCTCTGTCTTCGAACGAGACTCTCAGCCGCGCGTTACAGTCGGAGAATCGATTACTGTGTCCGGACTATTTATCGGCGCTATCCTGCCCGGCGCCGTGGAACTCATCAAATGTTCGTTCACGGATGGTCGCCTGCCCCACACAACCGCCACACCAGGCCCAGCCGGCCCTCCGGTCGACGAAAAGGCTGCGCCATCAACCGTCCCGGACAGCGCGGGCGGAGGCGTGTCCACTGCCAGGCTGTTGCAGGAAGCGAAGGGCGATCGTATAGCATTCGTCCGCCGGTATGCCGGCCATCGGATGATTTTGACTGGCAGTGTGGACTGGGTCTACGGTCAATCGAACCCGGATCGTAAAGGCATCTCTTTGACCGCTCGGTATGACGAAGATGGCCACGTGTACTGCACGTTGAACCGAGCCGACTTCGGCGCGATCCAGAGAGTAAAAACGGATCAGGTTGTTACCGTCTCCGCCGCGTTTGATATCCACGACGTCTATTTCCAGGCCAACAATCGTTACTTACACGACCTCAGCATGGAGAATTGCGTGGTAACGGACTACAGTCCCCCCATCCCGGCGGATTTGGCCTTCCCTCCGCTGAAGCCCCTCGGACCGTCAACCATGCCCTTGTCGGGGCTGTTTTGGCATTCTTCCCTTAATCTCATTACAGGCGCTATACCAACCTCAAACACCACCTGGTCGTTTTATTTTTTCGCTGCGGACGGACACGTTTATAGCCAGTTTCCCGGCAAGGGATGCTCGACAATTTCGATTTTGCCGCTGCCGCCGCTGAGGATACAAAGCTCACGGGGTACTACCGCGTGAGAGGCGCCACGATCGAGTTTGTCTGGGCAGGCGGACGCAAACCGGAAACATCGGAGTTCCGCAAGGACGGAGACGTATACCAATTTCTGGGTAACAGCTGGTACGCGATAGATCTCAGTCGGGCCCGGCAGTCGAAAGACTGGCTCATCGGCCAATTCCGACGGCAAATCGGGGCCGTGATGAGCAATGCCT
>Ga0206900_1008_pt2 | contig 55850 bp, 42 predicted proteins | sample Alteio_BWOrgHeat_46_FD_153235 | JGI IMG/M metagenome (GOLD analysis project Ga0206900, IMG submission 153235) | Enriched cells from forest soil in Barre Woods Harvard Forest LTER site, Petersham, Massachusetts, United States -... | ecosystem: Environmental > Terrestrial > Soil > Temperate forest >... | reverse complement strand
TGCTGCATTGTCGGCGGCGGGCCGGCGGGCATAATGACGGGATTTTTGCTGGCGCGCGCCGGCGTGGATGTGCTCGTATTGGAAAAGCACGCGGATTTCCTGCGCGACTTTCGCGGCGATACCATTCATCCCTCGACGCTCGAGGTGATGCGTGAACTCGGCCTGCTCGACGAACTCCTGACCCTGCCGCACAACCCCGTGCGTGAATTGTTTGCCATCATCGGGGAAACCGAAGTGCCTCTTGCAGATTTCTCTCACCTGCCGGTCACCTGCAAATATGTGGCGCTGATGCCCCAGTGGGATTTCCTCAATTTTCTTGTCGAAAAAGCACGGCGTTATCCCTTGTTCCAGCTTCGGATGGAAGCGGAAGTGACCGGCTTGATTCAGCAAAGCGACCGCGTGACGGGCGTCCGCGTCCAAACGCCGGAAGGAATGCTGGAAGTCCGCGCCGATTTGGTGATTGGGGCGGACGGACGCAGCTCTCTCGTGCGTGAACAGGCCGGCTTGGAAGCCATTGACCTCGGCGCGCCCATGGATGTCTTGTGGATGCGCCTGCCGCACTACGAAGGGGATCCCGCCCAAACCCTCGGACGCGCCAATACCGGCGCGCTCCTCATCATGCTCGACCGTGGAGATTACTGGCAATGCGGTTTCGTCATCCGCAAAGGCGCCTTCGATGAAATCAAACAGGCCGGCCTGCCCGCTTTTCAGGAACGTCTCGCCACTTTCGCGCCGGTCCTGGCCGACCGCGTCAGTTTGCTGGACGATTGGGACAAAATAAAATTGCTGACTGTCAAAGTGGACCGCCTGCGCCGCTGGCATTGTCCCGGCCTGCTCTGCATCGGCGATTCCGCGCATGCCATGTCGCCCATTGGCGGCGTGGGAATTAACCTCGCCATCCAGGACGCCGTCGCGGCGGCGAACTTGCTGGCCGATCCCCTCCGAAAATATGCCGTGGATGACAACGTGCTTCATCAGGTCCAAAAACGCCGCGAATTGCCCGCGCGCTGGACGCAGAACATGCAACTGTTCATCCAGAACCGCATCATCAAGCGCGTGTTGAGCACAGATAAACCTGTGACCGTCCCCAAAGTTTTCCGGCTCCTTCAATGGTTTCCGTTCCTGCGTCGGATTCCCGGTCGTTTGGTGGGCCTCGGGTTCCGGCCCGAGCATGTGCCGCGCGGGTTTATCGACACCCGCTCTTCCGCGCCGCCTACCTCGCGGCCCGTGGGAATGAAAAAAGCAGCGTAATATCAGTGGCTGAATTGTTGGATTCCGTTTCTCAAAAAATAGCGGTCGGCGCGAGCACTTGAACCGGTTGGTAAACAGTGAAAGCTTACTATGACAACTCGGTTTTGTTAGTGTGTTGCCGAGAGTTTTGAGCAAATAATAATTCAAACATGAAGATTTACCGTCGAGGCTATCTTGGAGTTGAATATAAGGGGTTTTTAGAGACTCATGATATTAAACATGAAGCATGGCCACCTGATTCTAAAAGTGGCGTGAAGGAAATTGATAGCTACATGTTTGAAATCACTGAAAACAATCCTGTTTGGCCGAAAATAGAAACTTTTCTGAAAGGGGACCATACCTATGTTCGCACACATTTTACGGATGAAGAACGACTAGACGCGGAATGGTGTCTCGTGTGGGGGCATCACCTCATTGTTAGTTACCGTATTCCCAAAGGCAACGCTTGGAGTGAGGAATATTTCACAAATTCGTGCGGAAATTGTGGAGTTGGCTGGAAGCAGATTGCTCCGTTCAGATTGAAGCAGGAGCCTAAACAGGGTAGAAACCAATTTTGCGGATTTGGCGGCGGCTTTGAATTATTCTGTACACCTTTGGTGCTGGAGGAATTTGCCCGTCATGGCATCACTGGCTTTGAAACGTGGCCGGTTTTATTGAAAAAGAAGGGCAATGAACAGGCGCAGAATTTGAAGCAAATCATTGTCACGGAAATGGCTGAAGCGGCCATTGCTAAAGAATTGGTCGAGCACGTGAGTTACAGTCGGAATGTTTGTCCTGTGTGCGGCCAGACATGGCACGCGCACTATGCTCGCGGGATGTTGCCCTTGCGCCGAGCCGCCTTAAAACCGAACGTAGATTTTCAATTAACCAATGAATGGTTCGGAAACGACTCAAGTGCGCGCCATGAAATTTTAGTTTCGCAACGAGTCGTTCGATTGATTTTTGAAAACAAATGGAAAGGCGTAGAATTGGTTCCAATTCAAGGCGTATGACGCCAATCATGCGAGCAAGTCAACCTTCACCCCGTACATACGATTGCGGTAGTCACTAACTATGACTTTAGCCATGCCTCTGGTAAAATGCCGGAATGATTGCACAACAATCATCGGCTTTTGCCACTGTCCCGAAGGGACATCCGAAAAATAGCCCGGCGTTTCAACGCCGGGTTGGGCAGGCATTTATTTCAAGTCCAGAAGGGACGGCCGAATGTGTTCATTTGTGTCTGTCCTCCCACCAAAATCCAGCTTTGCGGAACGAAAGCATGTCAAGGCCAGTCAAGCTGGGTCAAAGTGAGTCAAGGCGAGTAAAGCACTTTTTGAAAAAAATATTTTTCCTCCAGCGAAGGCAGGTCTTAAGCCTTTCCCAAGCCACCCAAGCAGTTTTTGGAAAAAAAGATTGTTTAAATTCGGTGACAACCTCTGTGCCGCGGGGCGCGTCCCTTGCGTTAAAAAAATGCCAAACGAACCCCAATTCACCCCCAAAAAACGGCCTCCATTTTTAAGACAATTTAAGCCTATTTAAACCCAATTAAGCCTAATTAAGGTGTTTTAAGAAAAAAAAGATTCTATGTGCCGCCAACTGAAACCTGACCCCTTGAACCTGCAACTTGCAGCCCGGCGTTTCGGAATCCTACGGAAGGCATTCGAGCCGTTTGGGCATCGGCGAGAAGAATTTGTTCCGCGCCAGCGGAACGAAGGTCGCCTGGCGACCGAGTCAATTGTAGGCTACGGAAGACCCCCGGGGGGTATTTTGGGATCAAATTGCCCCTTCGTTCTGCAAGCCTACGCAAGCTTATGCAAGGTTATGCCAGCCTATGCAAGCCACCCCCCACGGGGGAGGGCTATTTCGGACACCTTTGGACAATTACCCTCCTTTTTGCTACCCTCCCAACCACATGAATCTTGAAGATACAGCTTTGGGGCCGACGGATTTTATTCGCGATATCGTGTCCAAACATTTCAGCGAGCGCAAATATCCGCGCATCCATACCCGTTTTCCGCCCGAGCCGAACGGCTACCTGCACATCGGCCATGCCAAGAGCATCTGCCTGAACTTCGGCATCGCCCGCGAGTTCGGCGGCATCTGCAACCTGCGCATGGACGACACGAACCCCACCAAGGAGGACGTCGAATACGTGGAATCCATCCAGGAGGACGTGAACTGGCTCATCGCCGGCTGGGCCAAGGACAATCTCGGCCTGAAAGAAAAAGGCAAAACGCCGGACGCGGTTTCTTCCCACGGCAAACCGGATTTCCATCTCGCGCCCGCCAGGAACGCCGGCGCCGTCGAACCGTTTTATGCCTCGGACTATTTTGACCAGCTTTACGAATACGCCATCACCTTGATTAAAAAGGGCAAGGCATACGTGGATGATCTGACGCCGGAGGAAACAGATGAGTACCGCCGCAACGCCAAGGAATCGCCCTGGCGCAATCGCAGCGTGGACGAGAACCTCGCGTTGTTTGCGCGCATGAAGGCCGGCGAGTTCCCTGACGGCAAATGCTCTCTGCGCGCGAAGATCGACGTGGCTTCGCCGAATATCTGGCTGCGCGATCCCCTGCTCTACCGCATCCGTCACACGGCGCATCATCACATCGGCGCAAAATGGGTCATCTATCCCATGTACGATTTCGCGCATTGCCTGAGCGATTACATCGAAGGCATCACGCACTCGATTTGCACGCTGGAATTTGAAGTGCATCGCGCGCTGTACGACTGGATTCTCGAGAGCCTGGATTTGCCGCGCCCGCTGCCGCATCAATACGAGTTCGCGCGCCTGAACCTCGGCTACACGGTCATGAGCAAGCGCAAGCTGCACCAGCTCGTCCTGGAAAAAATCGTCACCGGCTGGGACGATCCCCGCATGCCGACGATTTCCGGCATCCGCCGCCGCGGCGTCACCCCCGAGGCTCTGTACGCCTTTGCCTACAACATCGGCATCACGAAATATAACGGCGTCACGGACGTGGCCGTGCTGGAACACGCCATCCGCAGCGATTTAAACACGTGCGCCCTGCGCCGGCTCGCCGTGCTGCGGCCCATCAAGGTCGTCCTCACAAATTATCCCGAGGGCAAAATGGAGGAACTGCAAGCGGTGAATAATCCTGAGAACGAAGGCGCGGGCATGCGGAAGATTCCCTTCGTCCGCGAACTGTTCATCGACCGCGACGATTTCATGGAAGTCGCGCCGCCGAAATTTTTCCGGCTCAAACCGGGCGGCGAAGTGCGATTGAAATACGCCTACATCATCAAGTGCGAGGAAGTGATCAAAGACGCCGCCGGAAATATCACGGAATTACGTTGCACGGTGGATCTCGACAGCAAAACCGGCGGCGCGACGGCGAACCGCAAAATCAAGGGCACGATCCATTGGGTGAGCGCCGCGCATGCGGTGGACGCCGAAGTGCGCCTGTACGACCGCCTCTTCACTGTGCCGGAGCCGGACGCGGGAGACGGCGACTTCAGGGCGCACCTGAACCCGCATTCGCTCGAAGTCGTCACCGCCAAATGCGAGCCGTCGCTCAAAGACGCCCAGGCGACGTCGCGTTATCAATTCGAGCGCCTCGGTTATTTCGCATTGGACAAGGATTCCCGCCCGGAAAAACTGGTTTTCAACCGCACGATTACGCTGAAAGATAACTGGGCCAAGGAGGCGCATAAGTAACTGCCATCGCCGTGTTATGGCCACCGATGCGCCAATGAATGTATGGTCGATCCGCTCATAGCGCAGGCACTCGTCAGAAACATAAATATCCTGTTGCGAAAGCGCTCGAAGCCGCACGGGACGACTGACCATTTTTATCGCGGCACGCGGATGAGCTACAACCGGGCCCATCGCACGTTGATAGGCCTGTTGACGCTGGGCGCGGTTTTACTCGCAGCGACAGCTTTTCTTTTTCTTCCCGGAATTTTACAGGATAAAGATGGAATGGCCCTTTGCGGAAAAATCGTGGCCACCGGCCTGGCCATCATTGGCGTTTTAGGGTCGCTCCAGGCCTTTTGCGAATTTGTCATCGTGAACGACTACGGCCTGCTCAAGTCTAACCTCTTTGGGCGCAAAACGAAGACGGCCTGGGACGAAATCCTCCACTTCAATGTGAAACCCGACGACAATAAGGTCATTTTTTTCGGGAAGGACAAATTTAAGCTAACGATGAGCCTCTCTTACAACGGTTGGCAGGATTTTTTGGAAATGGCAGAACGACGGCTGGAGACGGCCAAGTACAAGGTCTTCGCCTACACGCTGGCTAATGTGGATGCTAAACGCCCGCAAAGGAAAACATTCTGGAACAAACCGCTTTTCACCAAACGCGCGCCATGAACCGGTTCTCCCTCTCCCCTTAACGGGGAGAGGGATAAAGGGTGAGGGGTGAGACCTCAAAAAGACTCTTGAAATAGATTATATCGCTGGTTAAACAAAGCTCGCATGAGTTCTGCGCAAATGCCCCGTTTGTTGCGAAAGAAACCTACCTGGGCAGAAAAGAAGATATGGCGGATTCTCCGCGACCGAAAATTTTCTGCTTACAAATTTCGCCGCCAGCATCAACTCGGCAAGCATATCCTGGATTTTTATTGTGCCGAAGCCCGTTATAATTTGGAATTGGATGGCAGTCAGCATGGATTTCTCGAACACCAGTTGAAAGACGCAACCCGCGATGAGTATTTGAAGTCACGCAACATCGTGACCAGACGTTTCTGGAATTCGCAATTGAAGGACATTCGCTTTGTCCGCGACACGATTTGGGCTGATTTGCAATCACGAGCATCACATCCAGCCAATGTACAGCCGGAAACCAGGGTGCGACTGCCGACGCGATTGAAAAAACTCGATAGTCAAAGTGATTCTCACCCCTCACCCCGCCCTCTCCCCGTTGAGGGGAGAGGGTGAACAACCGCCCGACGTCTTGAAATGTTGGGTTATTGGATAGGTTCGTATGAGAATTATCCAAAAGGTAAAACGGGATTAAAAATTCGATAGTCAAAGTGGTTCTCACCCCTCACCCTTTATCCCTCTCCCCGTTAAGGGGAGAGGGGGAATCGCCGCCTCTCACTCCTGCCCTCTCCCGCTGGGAGCACACGCGGGTGGCGAGGAATTGTCGGCCGCCCTGGCAGGGCTTTCCATTTGCGGCTTCGCCGTATAGACTAATCCTAATCTCAAAACGGAGTTTATTATGGCAAAATGCGCCTCTTGCGGTTCAACGATTTTCATGGGCGGCGTTCGCGCGGGCGCCCAGCGCTTCTGCAATAATAAATGTTACCAGGATTCCGGGGCCGCAAGTTTTTCGTCCATCGTCTCGAACGATGTGCTCGAACGCAAACTCGAAGAAGTGTGGCGGGGTAATTGTCCCAAATGCCGGGGCCTGGGCCCGATTGATGTCCACCGGGTCCATGAAGTCTGGTCGGCGCTGGTCCTGACGCGCTGGACGACGAAGGCCCAGCTCAGCTGCCGTTCCTGCGCCACCAAACGGCAACTCGGCGGCGTCGGTTTTTCGGCCCTTCTGGGCTGGTGGGGCTTTCCGTGGGGGCTTATCCTCACACCCGTTCAAATTACACGGAATATTGTTGGTCTGGTCCGCGGGCCTGATTCTTCCGGACCCTCGCCTGAATTGCGAAAAATGGTTTTAGTCAATCTCGGCGCCCAAACGGTTGCGGCCCAGAAAGCGGCCGCGATGAAACAACCCGCGCCGTTGCCGGGCTCGCCCCAGCCTTAACTTTTTAAACCTGTTTTGCTCCGCACTCCTGGGCGAAATTGCATTTTGAAAGATGCAGATGAAACAATCGTGCAAAATGCCCGAAACCGATAGTCCGCTTTCTCTTTTTTTAAGCTCAAATTCTGAAATTTGGCTCTGGCACAAATCTCGCAATAAGGTTTTTAGTTGTGGAATAAAATTGGAAGAAGCGTTAATACGCCAAGGAAAAAAGCGCGGATGTTTCACATCCGCGCTTTTTATTTTTACTTTCGTCATCCGCCATTGGTACTTTCGCTTCATGACATTCGGTTTCTTCACGATCGAACGCTGGGGGAGGAAGAACGGAAAATTCCAGTGGCTGCCCGTTTGTCATTTGGACCATGATAAAACCGTTACCGACGCCATTCAGGCCCTGGAAAAAAAGGGCGAACCCGGTTTCTTTCGCCTGATCCAAACGCAACGCATGATCCGGGTGACCCGGGAAAACGGAAAGCTGCGGTTGCGCAAATGGCACGCCGGCAAACCGGAAACCCTCGCCCGAAGCGCCAGGGCGTTTGAACGTGACAGCGTTAAACGGCCCGTCTCGCGCCGGTAGAACTACGGTCTCCCCGTTTTTGCGGTTCCGTCGCTATTCGCAGACACACCCATCATCTCGTACAGCGTGGGGTTCATGGCATCGGCCCAAAGCTGGTAGCCATGCTGGTTCGGATGCAGGGAATCCGGCATAATGTCCAGGGGCACTTTGCCGTCCGGGCCAAGGAACTGGTCATTGATATTCAGGTACACAATCTTTTTGCCGTCGGCATATTTTGAAATGATGGCGTTGATCTTGGCCGGCGCTTCAATTTGCGCGGCGATATCGTTGGTGCGGTTGCGCGGGAAAACGCCCAGCAGCAGGATTTTGGTATCAGGACATTTCTCCTGAATTTTATCGAGGATCACCCGGATGCCCCCGGCGATTTGCTCCGGGGAATTGTCCCGGGAATTGTTGGTGCCGATCATCAGCACGGTGACTTTGGGATGCAGGCCGTCCAGTTCGCCCTGGTCAATGCGCCAGATGACGTGCTCGGTGCGGTCGCCGCTAATGCCGAAATCCGCGGCGTACAATGGCGCGTAGTATTTGGCCCAGAGATTGGTGCCGAAACGCGGCGCCGGCGAGCGCCAGAAATCGGTGATGGAATCGCCCACGAACAGCAAATCAATCCGGTCGTTCTTCGCCTCTTTCATCAGTTGCTCGTGATGCGCCACCCAGTGGGAAGAACTCCGCGAAACCGGCACCGTGGCAGGATTGACCGTTTGGTTGGTGGTCTGTCCAAAGGCACTCGCTCCGGTCAGAAGCAAAAGCGAGACGGCGGCAGCGGAAACCAGCGGGAAGGATTTTTTCATGCGCGGATAATAGAGACTTACGGCGGCGGGTTCAAGACTTGCCGACACTGGTTCAGTTCTTTGGCGCTCTCCTTGACTTGAATCATTTTAATGTTTAACTGGGGCATGAAAGCGAACCTGCCCGGCATAACGCTTCTGGTAATGGCGTCCGTTTTTCTTGCGGGTTGCGGCGCGAGTTCTTCCAAAAAAATTTCTCCCGAAGCCGCGCAAACCAACCGGCTCGATTGGAACATGAAAACCCTCGTCACCGCGTACCAGAATACCGGCAATACCGATTCCAAGTGGGACGAGCCGGCGACACGGGCCTTGACAGAATTTGCCCGGAGCCGTGCGCGGGTTTCTGATTTGGATGAGCCCTGGGCTGAAATCATCACGACGAATGTCGCGGCGGCCGTGGACGCCGGTTGCGATGATCCGATGGTCCGCTATTTGTACATCAAGAATTGCATGAGCCAGACGAATTCGCCCAAAGCGTTTTCGGATGCGTTCAACGAAGTCGAAAAGAAAATGCAGCAAAGCCAGTATCCGCCCATTCGCAAATTCTACGCTGCCCTGCGCGCCTTCCAACAATTCACCTACACTTACGGATATGGCAGCAACGTGGATTATACGGTAGGATATCAACTGTTCAACGACGCGATGTCAGACCTGGTAACGGTGATTAATGACAAAACCACGCCCCCGGAAGAAATCTACGAAGCCGCCACTGAAATCATTGCCCAATTCCCCGGCAATGTGGCCAAATTCCAGGGTTATTATGACCAAATCGGACAACCGCTGTTCGCCAATTGGTCAGACCAGGCCATGCCCTGGATTTTGAAAGGCCAGGCTTACGTTTTGCTGGCATGGATTTACCGGGGCAATGGCTACGCCGACACCATTACCACGGATGGCCAAAAAGGATTTGAGGCAAACCTGGCGGTGGCGGACAAAGCATTGAATCGCGCCTGGGAACTGGACCCGAAAGATGCAAGGATTGCGGTCCAGATGATCGGGGTCGAACTGGGCCAGGGCCAGGGCCGCGACCGGATGGAACTGTGGTTCAACCGCGCCATGAAGGACGATCCAAATGATTACGACGCCTGCAGCGCCAAACTGAATTATATTTTACCCAAGTGGTACGGCTCCATCGATGACATGCTCGCGTTCGGGCGTGAATGTGTAACCAACACCGCATGGGGTGGAAGCGTGCCTCTCGTACTCGTCGATGCGCATTACGATATTGCCAGTGAATACACGAATATAACGGACCAAATGAATTATTATCGGCAACCGGAGGTCTGGTCCGATATCAGCTCAGCCTACGAGCAATATTTCCAGAGCAATCCCGATAACGATGGGTACATCGCCTATTATGCCCGGTACGCTTACTACGCCAAACAATGGAAAAAACTGGATGAATTGCTGCCAAAGGTGAAGCCGGAGTATTACTATCTTTTCGGCGGGACGGATGGGTTCGCTCAAGTCGTCGAGCTCACGAAGAAAAATATGCCGCAGAACTAGCTTCCGATGCTACGTACTGGCGCTGGTGTAATGCTTGAGGGACAGCCGCCAAAACAGGTGGGAAATGACGGCCCAAAACAGTCCCAGTCCCAGCAGGATCGCAATTGCCGATGGCGAGGCCAGTTTGTCCGCCAGCACGCGCACAGGGACGTTGGAAACCAGCAGCACGGGCAACGCAAACGTGAAGATCGCCTTGAATGGGCCGCGGTGAAAGGCATCGTCCGGCATACGGGCGATGTTGAATAAATTGTAGTAGCCCCACACGATGCCTTGCGCGCGCACCGTCCAGAAACTCACCGACGCCAGCATAAACATCAGCGAGTAATGGATCAGCAACCCCACGAGGCACAGAGCCGCAAAGCCGAACAATTGCATCATCGACGGATGCAAATGCAGCTTATGCGCCGCAAAACCCATCACGCACGCCGCAAAGGCGGCGTTGGCGAATGAGGAAATGTCCACCTGTCGCGTCGAAACGACGAAGCGCGTATTGATCGGCAGCAGGAGCAGGAAATCCATTTTTCCCGTGCGCACCAGTTCCGAGAGGTTGGTGCAATTCACCAGGAAAAACGCCTGGTAAATCTGCTGGATAAAATTGCTCGCGCCGGTCAGCAACACCACCTCCCACACCGACCATGTCCCGATGCTGCTGGTCTGCGAAAAAACCACGCTCACAAAACTCAATTGTAGCCCGAACCAAAGCAGTTCGACAATAATCCACAGGATGAAATTGCCCTTGAACGACATCTCCCGCGTGATCGAAGTCCGCCACAACGCGGCATAAATACCAAAGTACCGGGTGATGCGTGAGGCCAGGCTCGTAGCCACGGGCGGCGGCGGACTCAGGACCTGGGAAGGCGCACTCATGTTAAACTAATTTCTTTAACTTCCCGTCTTCGCCCAGTTTCCGGACCAGTTCCTTCACTTTCTGCGCCTGGCTCTTGTGCGCCAAGAGCACGGCATCATCCGTCTGGACCAAAATGGAATCGCGCAAGCCCACCACGGTGATCGGTGTTTTGTTTTTCGTCCGCGCGTCGTAGATGATATTGCGCGCGGCATCCACGTGGATGAAATCCGCCACCGCGCAATTGCCTTCGGCATCGGCTTTGAGATGCCGCGCCAGCGCCGGCCAGGCGCCCAGGTCGTCCCATTCAAACGTCCCGTCCGCGACGATGACATTCTGCGCGTGCTCCATCAGCGCGTAATCAATCGAAATCTTTTTAATGACCGGATATTCCTTGGCCAGCACTTTCGCAAGCTTGGCGGGCTTGTTCGCGACCTTGAACCATCGCTGGCACGCGGCAAACATTTCCGGTTGGTGCTTTTCCAGGCCGTTCGTCACCGTGACGAAACTCCACACAAACATCCCGGCGTTCCACCGATACTGGCCGCTGTTCAAATATCCCAGCGCGCGCTCAAAATTCGGTTTCTCAACAAACTGCTCGGCCTTAAAAAACGTCGTCTTGTATTTCTTCGATCCACTCGGGGCAGGAAGCTCGTTGCCGACGCGAATATAGCCGTAACCGGTCGCCGGTTCCGTCGGTTTGATGCCTATGGTCACGATCGCCTGCCCGCGCGCCGCCAAGTCGAAGGCGTCGCCCAGAATTTGTTGGAATTTTTTCTCATCTGGAATCACATGGTCCGCCGGCAAAACGGCCATGACACCCATGGTCGAACGCGCGCCGACCAGCGCCGCGCCCAGTGTCACGGCCGCGCAGGTATCGCGGCCCACCGGCTCGGCAATCAGGTTCGCCTTGGGAATTTTTGGAAGTTGTTTGCGGACTTCCGGCAGTTGCGCCTCGTTCGTAATGACAAAGATATTTTTGGCGGGCACCAAAGGCAGCACGCGCTCAACCGCCTCTTGCAAAAAAGATTTCTTGCCCAGGAGCGCGAGCAATTGCTTCGGCATCTTTTCGCGACTCAACGGCCAGAACCGTTCGCCCCGGCCGCCCGCCATGATGATGACGTAGCGATTTTTTGTGTCGATTTTTTGCTTTGTGCTCATGTTGCCGCTCCATTTTCAACTGCCGGGTCTTCCTTGTCCTCGCTGATGACCGGCGCGATGGCCTGCAACTTGTCGTCGGCCTCCAGATCGATCAATTTCACGCCCTGCGTATTGCGCCCGGCCTCGCGGATGCCACTGACCGAGATGCGCACCATCTGGCCCTTGAACGTAATCTGCATGATCTCATCGTTGTCCCGCACGGTCAGCGCGCCAATGACCCCGCCGGTCTTCTCGTTGGTTTTCATCGTGATGATGCCCTTACCGCCGCGTGATTGAATGCGGTATTCCTCGAAGTCCGTGCGCTTGCCGATGCCATTTTCGCCGGCCACCAACAACTTCGCGTCCGGCACCACCACCGCCAGCGCCACAACGTCATCACTCTTTTCAAGACTAATGCCCCGCACACCGCCCGCCGGACGGCCCATCGGACGCGCATCTTCTTCATTGAACCGAATGCTCATGCCGTCGCGCGTGATGAGAATGACTTCATCCTTGCCCGTGGTGAGTTTCACGTCAATGAGCGTGTCGCCCTGCTCGATGCCGATGGCAATGATGCCGCCTTTGCGAACATTGGCGAAATCCGCCAGCGCGGTCTTTTTCACGGTGCCCTGCTTCGTCGCGAAGAAAACATAGCCCGGTTGTTCCCATGTGGAATCTTCCTTGTTGGAATCGGTCTTTGAAATAATGCGGATCAGCGCGGCAACGATTTCGCCCTGTTTCAATTCCAGCAAATTGGCAATGCTCCGGCCTTTCGCCGCGCGGCCCATGTCCGGAATTTCGTGCACACGCTCGACATAGACGCGCCCCAGGTTTGTGAAAAACATGAGATAATCGTGCGTGCTCGCGGTAAAAAGATGCTCGATGAAATCTTTGTCCTCTTCCGCCCCCGCTTCGCGCGTCGTCATACCAATGACACCCTTGCCACCGCGCCGTTGGGCGCGATAGCTGGAAACGTTGGTGCGCTTGATGAGGCCGTTGTGTGTCAGCGTGATGATCACACCTTCGTTCACAATCAAATCTTCGATGGCGATTTCGCCTTCGTCCGGCACAATCTGCGTCAGCCGCGGCGTCGCGTATTTTTCTTTGATGACCTTCAGTTCATCCTTGATGATGGTCATCACGCGCGATTCCTTCGCCAGGATGTCCAGCAAATCCTTGATGCGTTCAAGCAATTGCTTGTATTCGCCTTCAACCTTGTCAATTTCCAGTGCCGTCAATTGATACAGGCGCAATTCCAAAATCGCATCCACCTGTCGCTCGGTCAGCGCATAGCGCCCGTTGTCCAGCCGCTCTTCGCTGCGAATTAAAATGGCCCAGCGCTCGACCTGCTGCCGCGTCCATTCGAACGCCAGCAGTTTCACCCGCGCCTCATCGCGCGTCTTGGACTTGCGAATGATCGCGATGAACTCGTCCAAATTCGCCAGCGCGATCAGATAACCTTCCAGCAACTCCGCGCGGTCTTCGGCCTTACGCAGTTCAAACCGCGTCCGGCGCAGGACCACTTCGCGGCGATGCTCGATATAGCACTGGATGATTTCATTCAGCTTAAGCGTCTTCGGACGGCCATGATCAATCGCCAGCGAATTCACTGCGAACGAAACCTCCAATTGCGTGTGCCGGTAAAGATTGGCGATGACCACCTTCGGGTTCCCGTCGCGCTTGAGCTCCATCACGAGCCGGGTGTTTTCGTCCGACTCATTCCGCATCGCGGAAATTTCCGTGATGATCTTTTCATTCACCAGCTCGGCGATTTTCTCTTCGAGCGCCGCGCGATTCACGTTGAACGGAATTTCCGTGATCACGAGCTGCTCGCGGTTGCCCTTTAATTCCTCGGCCCCCACCCGCCCACGCAACTTCACACTGCCGCGTCCGGTTTCAAAGTAATTCTTAATCCCCTCGACCCCGCAAATCATCCCGCCCGTCGGGAAATCTGGCCCCTTGATGTATTTCATCAACTGCGCCGGCGTGATGTCTGGCTGATCAATTTGCGCGCAAATGCCGTCGATGACCTCACCTAAATTATGCGGCGGCATATTCGTCGCCATGCCGACGGCAATGCCCGTGCCGCCATTGACCAGCAAATTGGGAAACGCCGCGGGAAATACCGTCGGCTCCGTCATGCGCTCGTCGTAGTTCGGGATGAAATCCACCGTGTCCCGCTCCATGTCTTCCATCAGCGCCGTGCCCAGGTGCGTCAGCCGCGCCTCGGTATAACGCATGGCCGCCGGAGGATCATTTTCGATGGAGCCAAAATTTCCTTTGCCATCCACGAGCCGCTCGCGCATCGCCCACGGCTGTGCCATATGGACCAGCGTCGGATAAATTACCGCTTCACCGTGCGGATGGTAATTGCCCGAGGTATCGCCGCAGATTTTCGCGCATTTATAAGGCTTGCGCCCCGGAAAAAGCGAAAGCTCATGCATCGCGTACAGGATGCGCCGCTGCGACGGTTTCAATCCATCGCGCACATCCGGCAGCGCGCGCGAAATGATCACCGACATGGAATAGTCCAGGAACGAATTCTTGATTTCGTCCGCGACGTTGATCTTCGCGATTTTCTCTCCCGCGGCAAACAACGGCGTGTTGCTTGCCGGCAAATCATTCGGTTTTTCGGAATCAGCCATAAAAAAATTTCAGAACCGCAATCAAAATTAAAAAATTAAACGTCCAGGTTGCGCACATTCAACGCATTGTCTTCGATAAACTGGCGGCGCGGCTCCACTTCTTCGCCCATCAACCGGGAAAACATTCCCTCGGCCTCGACCGCGTCCGTTAAATCAATCTTCAACAGCTTGCGCTTGGTGGGATTCATGGTCGTTTCAAAAAGTTCCTTCGCGTCCATTTCCCCCAGCCCCTTGAAACGCGTCATTTGAATTCCTTTTTTGCCCACGGCTTTGACGCCGTTCAAAATTTCGGGAATCGAAAACACGGGCGTAACCGTCGCCTTTTCACCTTCGCCCTCGATGAGTTCAAACAACGGCTTGTCCTGCGCCGAATAATGCTCCACATCCAAACCTTTTTTGGCCAGTTTGCCGAGCAAATCCGCGATCGCTTTGCTTTCCAAATGCAAATCCGCTTCGGTGGCGCGGCGTATCTGAGTGCGGTTTTTCTCCGCTTTCTGCCTCATCTCCGTGTCACCAAAAAGGTCGGAATTTTCATCCTTAAATTTCCCCACCCCATCGAGGTCTTCGAAATAGTGAACCGTTTCGTCGTTTCCATCGCGGACCTTAATCAGCGTCACCGGATACGTCCCCTTCTGACTGCGTTTTTCAACATAGTCGCCAAAATCACCGCCATGCCGGCGAATCACCCTCGCGTACTTATCGAGCGATTCGAGCAATTGCAGGATCTCTTCGAGTTGCTTCGGCGCCACTTCATGCCCATCCGACAGGTTGCGCAATCGCACTTCCTCCGTGCCGATTTGCAAAAGAATTTTGTTCAACTGCGCGTCGTCATCCACGTATTCCGTTCGTTTTTTCCGCGTCATTGAATAAAGCGGCGGCTGCGCGATGTAAACGAAGCCGTCACGAACAAGCTGCGGCATTTGCCGGTAGAAAAACGTCAGCAGCAACGTGCGGATGTGCGAGCCGTCTACGTCGGCGTCCGTCATGATAATGATTTTGTGGTAGCGCAATTTTGCGATGTCGAACGCGCCCTCGCCTTCGCTGTTGCCGATGCCCGTGCCGATGGCCGTAATCATCGTGCGGATTTCATTATTCTGAAGCACCTTGTCGAGTCGCGCCTTTTCCACGTTAATTAATTTGCCGCGAATCGGAAGAATCGCCTGGAACTTCCGGTCACGCCCCTGCTTGGCGGAGCCACCGGCCGAATCACCTTCGACAATATAAAGCTCGGTGTTCACCGGGTCGCGGTCGGAACAATCCGCCAGTTTCCCCGGCAACCCACCGCCCGTCAGCGCGGATTTGCGGACAGCCTCGCGCGCTTTACGCGCCGCTTCCCGCGCCCGCGCCGCGTTCAAGCCCTTATCAATGATGCGCCTCGCAATCGGCGGGTTCGCATCGAAATAGCTCATCAAGCCTTCGTACGTCACTGAGCCGGTAATTCTCTCCACTTCCGGCGAAAGCAGCTTCACCTTCGTTTGTGATTCAAATTTCGGGTCGCTGTGTTTCACCGAAATCACCGCCGTCAACCCTTCGCGCACATCGTCGCCCGTGATTTGCGGGTCTTTTTCCTTCAGCAACTCGTTCGATTTCGCGTATTGGTTGATCGCTCGCGTCACCGCGCTGCGAAAACCGCTCAAGTGCGTGCCGCCATCGGGATTGTGCACCGTGTTCGTATAGCAAAGCACCTGGTCGTTGTAGCTGTCGTTGTATTGCAGCACCACCTCGACAATGACTTCGATCTCTTTGTCGTCCAATTTCTCTTTCGTGTCTTTCTGGAACGAGATGGGCTTCGGATGCAACGGCTCCTTGCCTTTGTTAAGCTGCTTTACGAATTGCTCAATGCCGTCCTTATACAGGAATGATTCCGGCTTTAAGTCCGTATTGCGTTCGTCCGTAAAAGTAATTTCCAGGCCCGAATTCAAAAATGCCAACTCGCGTAAACGTTGCGCGATAATCGGCGTCTTGAACTCAGTCGTATCTCGGAAGATTTCCGGGTCCGGCTTGAACGTAATTAATGTACCCGTGCCTTTAGCCTTGGCGATGACATGCAATTTTTGGGTGGTTTTGCCCCGCTCAAATTCCATGTGATGCACCTCGCCGTCGCGGGAGACTTCTACCTCAAACCATTCGCTCACCGCGTTCACGCATTTTGCGCCCACGCCGTGGGTACCACCGGAAAATTTATAGCCGCCCTGCCCGTACTTTCCGCCGGAGTGCAGCGTCGTCAGCACCAGCTCAACGCCGGGAATGCCATATTGCGGATGGATGTCCACCGGGATGCCGCGGCCGTTGTCGCGGATCGAAATCGAACCGTCCACCTGGATCGTCACTTCGATTTTGTCGCAGTAACCGGCGAGATGTTCGTCCACCGAGTTGTCGAGGACCTCGCTCACGCAATGATGCAGTGCGCGTTCATCCGTGCCCCCGATATACATGCCGGGCTTCTTCCGCACCGCTTCCAGACCCTCCAATTTTCCCAATTGTGCCGAACCGTAACTCCCTTTCACTGCCGTCAGCGACGCCTTGGATTCTGCCTCTCCATCAGATGATTGTGCCATAAAAATTTATTAAAAAACCTCGTTAAAGAACGCTAAAAACTTGATGAAAAATTATAGAAAAAATAGCGTTTTCATACAATGTTTATTTGAAGTTTTTTTTGCTTAAAAATACAATTAGTTGTGCAAATTTAGCTTGTCAGCCCCGATATGTTGTGGTTGTTGAATATTGTGCCTAATCGGAAATTCTACTGGAATTTCAAGATTATTTTTTGCCGGCTCGCGGCCGGGAAAAACGGCCAAAAATTGGAAAATCCAAATCGAATCCTTTTTGCCACCCGCTGCGATTGCGCCTATTCTCCGGCGCGTGCAAAATCAGAATAATCCACTGCTGGCATCGCTGAAAAAAGTTTTCGGCTTCAATTCATTCCGTCCATTGCAGGAGGAAATTATCTCCGATTCGCTTGCCGGCCGGGACGTTTTCGCCGTGCTGCCGACCGGCGGCGGCAAGTCCCTTTGTTTTCAGCTGCCGGCCCTCATCCGCCCCGGCCTCACGGTGGTTGCCTCGCCACTGATTGCCTTGATGAAAGACCAGGTGGACGCCCTGCAAGCCGCAGGCGTTCCCGCCACGTTCCTGAATTCGTCGCTCAGCGCGGGCGACTCGCGTCCTCGAATTCGGGGACTCCACAACAGAGAATTTCGCCTGCTCTATGTCGCGCCGGAGCGGTTGATGCTCTCAGGCTTTCTGGAAGATTTAAAAAAATGGAACGTCAGTCTTTTTGCCATTGACGAAGCGCACTGCATCAGCGAATGGGGACACGACTTTCGTCCTGAATACCGGCAGCTTCAGACGTTGCGCGGAATTTTTCCTGAGGTTCCCATGATGGCGCTCACCGCTACCGCTACCAACCGCGTGCGGGACGACATCGTGGGACAACTTCACTTAAAAAACCCGGCGCGTTACCTCGCCAGTTTCAATCGCCCAAATCTGACCTATCGCGTGGCCGCTAAAGCAGGCGCTTACGAACAAATCCTGTCATTCCTCGGTTCCCGCCCGACGGATAGCGGAATTATTTATTGCCAGGCTCGAAAAACCGCCGATGACGTTGCCCGGAAGCTTAACCGCGACGGCATCAGCGCGTTGCCGTATCACGCCGGCATGGAAGGCGGAGAACGTTCGCGCCACCAGGAAAAATTTCTTCGCGATGAAACGCGGGTCATCTGCGCTACCATTGCCTTCGGAATGGGCATCAACAAGCCCAACGTTCGTTTTGTCATCCACTACGACCTGCCGAAAAACATCGAGGGTTACTATCAGGAAACCGGCCGGGCCGGGCGCGACGGGTTGCCCGGCGAATGCCTGCTGCTCTTTAGCGCCGGTGACCGCGTCAGGCAAATGCGGTTTATCGATGAAAAACCTGACCGCCGCGAACGTGAAGTCGCCCGCGATCAATTGGAACGGATGATCCATTACGCCGAAATCGCCACTTGCCGCCGGGAGTTTTTATTGGGTTATTTCGGCGAGAAATTCGGCGAAGGAAATTGCGGCGCGTGTGACAATTGCCTCGCGCCCAGGGCCTCCCGGGATGGCACCATTGACGCCCAAAAATTTTTGTCCTGTGTCTTTCGCATCCGCCAAAAAAGCGGTTTTGACACGGGAATCGGCCATGTCGTCGAAGTGCTCTGTGGCGCCGACACCGAAAAAATCCGGAAATTCGGCCATGAAAAACTTTCCACTTATAATATTGGCGCCGGCCAAACGCGCGCGGAATGGTCGGCCATTGGGCGCGAGTTGGTCCGCCTGGGGTTTCTCTTCCAAAACCCGGAAAAATTCAACGTGGTTCAACTGACCGACACTGGCCGTTCCGCGCTCACCTCACGGCAGAAAATCATGCTCACGAAACCCGTCGCAGCAGCTCCGGTGGCACATCGCGCCGGTGAAATCCAATGCGATGAAGCGTTGTTCGAAAAACTCCGCGTCCTGCGCAAGCGGCTGGCCGATGAACGGGCCGTTCCGCCTTACATCATTTTCTCGGACGTGACGCTTCGGCAGACCGCTCGCCGTTATCCGGGAAATAAACATGAACTTTCAGGAGTGAGCGGATTTGGTGAAAAAAAGATTCACGAGTTTGGCGATATCGTTTTGAGGGAGGTCGCGGCACATTTGAAGACCAATCCGCGCCAGATTTTTGCTGACCATTCACTTGCGGGACCAGGAACGCATCCCATGCGCCGTGGACTCAACGACTCTGCACGGGAAACGCTCCATCTTTTTCGCAAAGGCAAAACCATTCCGGAAATTGCCCGCAGTCGCGGCATTACCGAGGGCACAACGTACGGCCATCTTGAAGACGCCATTCTGGCCGGCGAAATGATCGACGTGAACGCCTTGGTATCCCCTCAGGCGCAACATGATATCGCCGCCGCCTTTACCCGCCACGGATCTGACCGCCTCGGTCCGATTGTTGAAGCTCTCGGCGGCAAATACACTTATGGCGAATGTAAAATCGTGCGTGCCGCGCTGCAAAGCAAACTGCGGAGCCCGTGAGTGACCCAAGAGATCGCACAGCCGGATTCAAATCACTCGCTTTTTTCAGCTAAATTTTTTACCCTCTTTTTATGGATTTGACTGATAGTTTCCTAAAGCATCCCGACGCTTTTGTTCATCGGCATATTGGCCCAAACGAGAGCGAAGCCAGGGAAATGCTCGCGCTCTTCGGCTTCAAAAACGTGGATGAACTCGCCGATGCCGCCGTCCCCAAAAAAATCCGGCTCGAGAAAAAATTAAATCTTCCCGCCGCGAAAAGCGAATTTGAAGCTCTGGCCGACTTGAAAAAAATCGCCGGCGAAAATAGAGTATTCCGCTCATTCATCGGCATGGGTTATTACGATTGCATCACGCCGCCAGTCATCCAGCGCAATGTCCTTGAAAATCCCGGCTGGTACACGCAATACACACCCTACCAGGCCGAAATTTCCCAGGGCCGCCTCGAATCGCTGCTGAATTTCCAAACGATGGTTTCCGATTTGACCGCGCTGCCGATCGCCAATGCCTCGCTGCTCGACGAAGCCACCGCCTGCGCCGAAGCCATGACCATGAGCCACGCGCTCAAGGATGGACGAAACACGTTCTTCATTTCTGAAAATTGCCATCCGCAAAATATCGAGGTCGTCCGCACGCGCGCCAAAGCGCTCGGTATTGAGGTCATCGTCGGCAATCACGAAAAATTTTCGTTTACCGACAAAGTCTTCGGTGCGCTTGTGCAGTATCCCGATACGTTTGGTGCGATCCATGATTACAGCGGCTTTGTCGAGACTGCTCACAAAGCTGGCGCGCTGATGACCGTCGCTACGGATTTGCTGGCGCTCACGCTGATCAAACCGCCCGGCGAATTTGGCGCGGACATCGCCGTCGGCAGTGCCCAGCGTTTCGGCGTGCCGCTCGGCTATGGCGGCCCGCACGCCGCCTTCTTCGCCACGCGCGATGAATTTAAACGCCTCATCCCCGGCCGCATCGTCGGCGTTTCCAAAGACACCCGCGGCAAGCCCGCGCTGCGCCTCGCGCTCCAAACGCGCGAGCAGCATATCCGCCGCGAAAAAGCCACCAGCAACATCTGCACGGCCCAAGCCCTCCTCGCCAATATGGCCGCGCTCTACGCCGTTTATCATGGACCGGAGGGGTTAAAGAAAATTGCCAAACGGATCCTGGTCCTGACTGGCCTGTTAGCCGCCGGCCTGGACGAACTTGGCCATGAAATCAGCGAACAACATTTTTTTGATACCCTGTGTGTCAAGATGACGAAACCGGCGGCCGATAAAATTTTAAAAATCGCCAAAACTCATCACTTTAATTTCCGCGCCATCGGCAAAGAAGTCATCTGCATTTCCCTGGACGAAACCACGAGCGCAGAAGACATCATCAAAATCTGGCAGATTTTTAATGGCGACAGGCCCGTCAGCTTCACCATTGCTGATATGGGTAATGTGTCGGAGGATACGGTTCACAGCGTGCGACACGCCTACCATCGTACCTCTACTTTCCTTACTCACAAAATTTTCAACTCCCATCATAGCGAGACCGAAATGCTCCGCTACATCAAGCGGCTGGAATCCCGCGACCTCTCGCTCACCGCTTCGATGATTCCGCTCGGCTCCTGCACGATGAAGTTGAACGCAGCGGCAGAAATGTATCCCGTTTCGTGGCCGGAGTTTGCCAAGATCCATCCCTTCGCGCCGCTGGAGCAAACCCACGGCTACCAAAATCTTTTTGAGCAACTGGAATCGTGGTTGAAAGAAATCACCGGCTTCGCGGGCATTTCTTTGCAGCCAAACGCCGGTTCCCAGGGCGAATACGCCGGCCTGCTCGCCATCAGCGCTTACCATGAATCGCGTAAGGAAAAGCACCGCAACATCTGCCTCATTCCCACCTCCGCCCACGGCACCAACCCCGCCAGTGCTGTCATGGCCGGGATGTCCGTCGTCGCCGTCGCCTGCGACACGAATGGCAATATTGATGTTACCGATTTGAAGGCCAAAGCCGAGGCTCATGAGAAGGATCTGTCCTGCCTCATGGTCACCTACCCTTCCACGCACGGCGTGTTTGAGGAACCCATTCGTGAGATTTGCGAAATCGTCCATGCCCACGGCGGACAGGTTTATATGGACGGCGCGAATATGAACGCCCAGGTTGGCCTTTGCCGCCCCGGAGACATCGGCGCGGACGTTTGCCATTTGAATCTGCACAAAACTTTCTGCATCCCCCACGGCGGCGGTGGTCCCGGCGTCGGTCCCATTGGTGTCGCAAAACATCTCGTTCCGTTTTTGCCGGGAAAGCCGGTGTTCGATAGCAAGCAACCGCCGGTCGGCCCTGTCGCTGCCGCGCCCTGGGGCAGCGCAGGAATTTTTCCGATCTCCTGGATGTATATCGTCATGATGGGCGCGGACGGCCTGACCGATGCCACGAAGTATGCCATCCTGAACGCCAATTATATCTCCAAGCGCCTCGAAAAACATTTCCCGACGCTGTACCGCCGCAACGGCCTCGTCGCGCACGAGTGCATTTTGGATTTGCGCGCATTCAAAAGCGTCACCGCCGAGGACGTCGCCAAGCGCCTCATGGATTACGGCTTCCATGCGCCGACCTTGAGCTGGCCCGTGGCCGGCACCCTGATGGTCGAACCGACCGAAAGCGAATCCAAATACGAACTCGACCGCTTCTGTGACGCCATGATTTCCATTCATGCGGAAATGAATGCCGTGGAATGCGGCTCCGCCGACGCCAAAAACAATCCGCTCAAAAACGCGCCGCATACCGCCGACCAAATCGCCAGCGACGATTGGAACCGCCCCTACTCGCGCCAGCAGGCGGCTTTCCCAGCGAAGAGCCTGCTCGAATATAAATTCTGGCCGCACGTCAGCCGCGTGGACAATGTCTATGGCGACCGCAATCCGGTGTGTTCCTGCGTCGGGATGGAGAATTATCAATAATTACTTTTTGAGTTTCGTCTGGATGACGGTCAATTCCGCGCGCGGTTCATCATCAAAGTGGTCCATTTGACCGGCAAGACGATACCAATAGCCGCTGTTCGACAAATCGCCTTCCATCTTGTGCAGCACGGCATGAATCCATGCCGCCGTGGCGTCGCTCTCGTATTGCTGGACCAGTTGATGCGCGCCCTCCCAATCGCCGGCCAAAGCCAGTTCAACCGCCTTGAGTAAATTATCATTCACCTCAGCCATAGTAGTGTTTTACCGGCAAATCGGAACAACTGCAATCCCTTGAATTCCAAATTGCGCGGAAAATTATAATTGTCACGGTTAGTCCTTCTCAGGAATCTTGGGCAAATGAAAAGCACCACGCGCAAAATCCTCAAGGTAGCCGTCCTTCTTGTTCTGTCGCTGGTAGCTCTTCTCCTGTCCGCGATGGTCTATTTAGTTTCAATCAATTCACAGAAGATTTCTTTCAACGATTCCAATTTAACTTATACCCATCCGGATATCTCCGTTGAAAGCAATGCCTTCTATACGTTGTTAAACGCAACCAACGAGCTGTATTGGCCAAGGGGAAAGGAGCGCGAGTTGGATAATTTAATCTCTAATACGAATTGGGATGATTCATTGGCCTTAGAAATCCTCCAGAAGAATCGTGCCAGCCTGAATTCGTTTGATAAAGCCATGCAACAACCATTCCTGCTGGTCCCAGAACTTCAAAACTTTGATGACGATGATCCTCAATATCTCGGAGCGTGGCGAAATTTGGCCTTTATCGAATCCATCCAAATCAACTCCCTGCATCGCACTCGCGCGGATAAGGAAGCCATGGTTTTGGCCTTTGAAGTAATTAATTTCGGCCAACGGGTGGAAAATTCCGGCGGTCCGATTTTATATTATTTAGTTGGTGAGGGCACCAAAGCGAGGGGATTCTGGCACATCCAAAAAATGATCCCCGATATCAATCTGGACGAGGCTGATCTCAAGGAAGCAATCCGCAAATTAAACGATTACGGTCCCAATAAAGAAGGCATCACGAATGCCCTGAGGGTCGAATATCGAATGCAAAAAAATTCGATTGATGACTCTGCAGAAGGAATCATGCCCGGCCAGACTAATGCCGTTCATGCCCGATCACTGGGCTCAAAACTGGTTTTTAACCCTGACAAAACGAAATGGGAATTTGCAGAATGTGACGAGTCCGTCCTGAATAATTTTTCAAAACCATTCTCTGAAGCCACTTCAACCAATATAGCGAATATTGAGTTTGTGACCAATGCCCCGGTCCCGGAACGTTTAATTAAAGGCAATGCGGTCGGCGACATCCTTGTTTTAATGGCTGAACCGATGCTGCAGGCTGTTATCCAAAGGAAAAGCAAGGAAGACGTTAACGTAAGAGCAACCCAAATCCTATTGGCGCTCAAGGTTTATAAAATGCAACACGGCCGACTGCCGGATTCTCTCTCTGAATTGGTTCCCGAATTCTTTCCGCAGGTCCCGCTTGATGATTTCGACGGCAAACCATTCCATTATTCGCCGGACAAGAAAATCATTTATTCGGTCGGCCCTTGCTTAAAAGACCTAGACGGCACCGAGCGGAAAAATTATTCGGCAGATTACAATCTGCCTTTCAAAATTGAATTTTAAGGCAGCAACTGGAGTTCTTCATATACCTGCGGTCTCTTTTCTTTAAGATGAGCAAATCCCACCGCCGTCACACGCACGATCAAATGCCCATTTACATGAGCCGTCTCCACTAATCCCCGCCCGCTGGCATCTTCCCAGACCTGAAGCCGCGGACACGACGTGCGCCACGCGTCCATCGTTTCGTGATAAGTCCGCTCCCTGCGCCCCACCCACTCCACCAGGTCGAGAATCAGGTTTTCCACCGTGTCAGTCATAGGCCGTTCACCACTGTGTTCACCGCCGCCACCAGCGCATCGACCCGCGTTGGCAGCGGAAAATCCGACGGCGCCTCCACCGTGTAGCTCTGCCGCGTCTTATGCGTGATCATATAGAACGCTTCCGGCCAGTCCGGTCGCGACCGCGGATCAATGTTCGGGCGCACAATTCCGCCCTGCGCCGCGCGGCCCTCGATGATTTCTGAGCGGTCAATCGGGCAAACTTTTTCAACCGCCTCAATCATTTTTTCCGCAAACGAAGAGCGCTGGTCTGGATTTTGTTCATACAGATAAAAACCGTTCGACTCCCAGTCTTCATGCAATAATGTGCAGATATCAAATGCCGGCTGCTTTTCCAGCCACGCGATATGCGCAATAATTTCCTCGGAAACTGAATTCAAATAACCGCGGTTTAAATCCAGCCCTTTAGCATTCTCGCGGGTATTGAGCGTGAAACCAATTGGATTGAGGCAGGGGCACATCCAAATCTCCAGATTGTCCGGCCAGCGATTTTCCTGCAACAGCCTCAGGGCTGCAAGCGGCCCGGCCGGCTCATCGCCATGAATGCCCGTCGAAACATAAAACCGCTTCTTGTTTGCTTCATCGCGGGCGCTTCGATGCAAAGCAAGCAGCTTGAAACTGTCGTTGTTATAAAAAAATTCCTGCGTCCAGCCATGCTCGCGTGCCGCCGTTTCGACGCGTCCCTGCACCGCGCGAATGTCGATCGTCTCCCCCAGGTATTTCCCCAGATTTTTTCCGAGCCGTTCCATCAGAAATTCTTCAACACCTTTACCAATTTGTCCAGTTGCGGCTGGCTATGCCCGCTCGAAATCGCAAAGCGGAAATAACCGTCGCTAAAACCTGGATACTTCACAAATGGTGGCAAAATTCCCGCCGCGAACAGATGTTTATTTAATGAACGCGCTTGCGATGTCCTTTTGGTAAATAGCGAAATAATCGGCCCCGGCGTTTCTGGTAATTCCATGCCTGCCTTTCGCATAGCCGTCCTCACATAGGCCACATTCTCATTCAATCGCCGACGCAATTCCTTTCCACGCGTTTTCAAACCTATTATCGACTGTACCGCCGCATTTGCCAAAGGTACCGGCAACGGTGTGCTGCCGGCAAATGCCCGGCTGCGCTCAAAAATCTTCTCACGCAACTGATGCGCACCCAAAATCGCGCCGCCATAAACGCCAAACGCCTTGCTCAACGTCACGCATTGGATGATTTGCTTTCGGCCGACACCTTCAAATTCCACCGTCCCCTGCCCCTCCTTTCCTAATACTCCCGCGCCATGCGCGTCATCTACCAAAATCATTCCATCGCGCGGCAAGTGTTTCAGATACGCCTTCAGCGGCGCGACCGAACCATCATGCGCAAACATCCCGTCCGTCAGCACGATTGGCCGAGAGCCCTTCCCGCATCGCGCAACCGCCCGTTTGAAATCCTCTCCGTCCCGATGTTTGAACTTCAAAATCGGACAATTCAACTGTTCCGCCGCATCCTGCAGCGCCGGGTGTGCCCGCTCATCCAAAAGCGCATGCGAAAAATTCCCCGCCAATGCCTGCGCCACAACCATCCCCGTCATGTACCCATTCGAGACCAGCAACGCATCCTCCGCGTCAAAAAACTTCACCAACTCACGCTCCAATTCCTCATAAATTTTATGATGTCCCGTCGTCACCCGCGACGCCGCAACGTTCAGTCCAAACTTTTTCACGCCCTCCACCGCCGCTTTCAACACCGCTGGATGTTCCGCCATCCGAAAATAATCGCAGCCGGAAAAATAGATCAGCTCACGCCCGCGCCAACGCACACGCGAGCCTCCCAATTGCTGCAGAGGTTCCAGCGCAGTCATTTAGTTGAGTGGCATCCCGTGCGCTTCCGCTACGGCCTTGTTAGTGAGCTTGCCGTCCTTCACGTTGATGCCGCTAACCAGCGCGGGAAATTTCTGGGACGCCTCAGCCAGCCCCAAATCCGCCAGCGTCTCGATGTACCGGAACGTTGCATTCGTCAGCGCCTGTGTGGCCGTACGGGCGTAAGCGCCCGGCATGTTCGCCACACAATAATGCGTCACGCCCTCCTCAACATACACCGGGTCATGGTGCGTCGTGGGCCTTGATGTCTCCACGCAACCGCCCTGGTCAATCGCGATGTCCACCAGCACACTGCCCGGCCGCATCTGGCGCAGCATCGCGCGCGTGATGAGTTTGGGCGCCCGCGCTCCCGGCACCAAAACCGCGCCGATGAGCAAATCCACGTTCGGCAGCAAATCTACCAGGTGACTCTCGTTCGAATACAGCGTGTGCGCCGTGTGCAGCGTGATGTCGAGAAACCGCATTCTCTCCAAATCCACCTCGAGGATCGTCACGTCTGCGCCAATGCCCTGTGCCATGCGCGCGGCATTGATGCCTGAAGTCCCGCCACCCAGCACCACCACCTTGCCCGGCAGCACGCCCGGCACGCCGCCCAGCAACGTCCCGCTCCCGCCAAAATGTTTCTGCAAAAAATAGCCGCCCACCAGGACGCTCATGCGCCCCGCGATCTCACTCATCGGCTCGAGCAACGGCAGGCGCCGGTTCACCTCCACCGTCTCATACGCGATGCACGTCGTGCCCGACTTCATCAACGCTTCCGTCAACGTCCGGTCCGCCGCGAGATGCAGGTAAGTGAAAAGAATTTGTCCTTTGCGAAGCAGCTTGTACTCAGATGGCAACGGCTCTTTGACTTTGACAACCAAATCCGCCTTCTCAAATACGCCAGCATGCGAATCCATCAGCGTCGCGCCCGCATTTTCATATTCTGCATCCGGAAAACCCGAGCCCGTGCCGGCACCGCGCTCAACCACGACCTGATGCCCGCGCTTCGTCAGTTGATAAGCACCGCTGGGCAGCAACGCCACGCGATATTCCTGTTCTTTAATCTCCTTTGGAACGCCGATAATCATGCCCGCACGTTATCAAAGCACCGCGCCAAGTCAACGGACAGCCATGCGTAGCTGGATTACGGTGGTTGCAAAGGCATTGCAACTGTGCGATAAGAATCCCGGAGGTTTAAATCACTATGGCACATTATAAATATTTGATTATTGGCGGTGGAATGACCGCCGACTCCGCGGTTCACGGCATTCGGGAAATTGACGCCAACGGCCCCATCGGCCTTATCAGCCAGGAGGAAGAAAAACCTTACGACCGCCCGCCGCTGACCAAGGGCCTCTGGAAAGACAAAGCCCTCGATAGCATTTGGCGCCATACCGAAAATGAACACGTCGAATTTCACCTGGGGCGTAAGGTTGAACTGATCGATCCCAAACAGAAACGCGTCGTGGATGACGCGCAGAATGTTTACACCTACGACAAACTGCTTCTCGCCACCGGTGGACGCCCGCGCCTGCTGCCGTTTGGCGAGGAACAAATTATTTACTACCGCACGGTGGCTGACTATCGCCGGCTTCGCGAAAGCACTGATAAAAACAAACGCTTCGTCGTCATTGGCAGTGGATTTATCGGCTCTGAAATTGCCGCCGCCCTCGCGATGAATAAAAAAGAAGTGACCATGGTATTTCCCGGAAAAAGCATCTGTGAACGCGTTTTTCCGCAGGATCTCTCCCAATTTCTAAATAATTTTTACCAGGAAAAAGGCGTCAAACTTTTGGCGGGCGAATCAGCCGTGGAACTCAAAACCCGCGGTGACGACCTGGTGTTAAAAACCAAAAATGGCCAGGAAGTGACGGCATCCACCGTCGTCGCCGGGCTGGGCATCCAGCCCAATTTCGAACTGGCCCAGGCGGCCGGGTTAAAAACCGACAATGGCATCATCGTGAACGAATTCCTGCAGACGACCCATCCGGACATCTATGCCGCCGGCGACGTCGCCACTTTCTATAATCCATCCCTGGGAAAACATCTCCGCGTCGAACACGAGGACAATGCCAACACGATGGGAAAAATCGCCGGCCACAATCTGGCAGGAAAAAAAGAACCCTACCACCACCTCCCGTTTTTTTATTCCGACCTGTTCGAACTCGGGTATGAGGCAGTGGGAGAATTGGATTCAAAGCTGGAAACGTTTGCGGACTGGAAAACCCCCTTCCGCGAAGGCGTCGTCTATTATTTGAATGCCGGACGCGTCCGCGGTGTGCTGCTCTGGAATGTCTGGGGCCAGGTGGATGCCGCGCGTGCCCTCATTGATGAACGCGGCCCATTTAAGCCAAATGACCTAAAGGGGCGCTTGCCTCAGGTAAGTTGAGATTGGATCGGGCCTGATGCTGGCGGCACCTACGACCGTGAAAGCATGCCTTTTTTAGATAAACGCCCCCACTCGGCAATCTCTATGACGACGATTACTAGCCAAAGAACCGCCAAAATGCTCAATGGCGGTTTGAAGTAATAAAAAAGCAAGAAAAGTACAATAGAGCGGATGGCGATATAAATTGCATATGGAACTGGCTTCAAATTCAAGAGCCGAACTGAATAAAAACCTGAAACACCTATAAAAATAATTCCTGCAATAGCCGCCCAGACATAACTGAGGGATAGCAAGACCATCCCCAACGTGATCAATCCCAAATATGCTAGAAGCTTTAGCCTCGGATCTTTCATAAGAACAATCCGTATTTCTGCCCAAAACTTGCCCACTAATTAAGTGAAGTCAAGGGCTATCCGCTGACAGTCTTTACAATGACGCCATCGCCTTGTCCATCGCGGCGAAAAGCTGGCCCATCGCTGCTTCCGTTTCGTCGCCCATGTTCGAGACGCGGAACGTCGTGCCTTTGATTTTCCCGTAACCACCGTCAATCAAAAAGCCCTGGTCCTTCGTCAGCTTCTGCAGCTTCGCGACGTCCACCGTGCGGCCACCCGGCTTCGCGCCGTTGCTCACGCACGTCAGCGATACGGATTCCGATCCCGCTTCCGGAAACAGATTGAACCCGTGCTTCTTCGCCCAATCGCGCGTCATTTGGTTCGTCTTCGCGTGCCGCGCGTAACGCGCCTCCAGCCCTTCCGCAAAAAATTCGTCCAGCTTCGAGCTGAGCGCATAGATGTGCGGGATGCTCGGCGTACTCGGCGTCATGCTTTGCTCCGCATTTTTTTGGAACTCCACGAAGTCAAAATAATAACCGCGGTCCTTGATCGTCGCCGCCTTCGCCAGCGCTGCCGGCGAAGCCGCAAACACCGCTAAACCCGGCGGCAAGGCGAACGCCTTCTGCGTGCCTGCCAGCAAAACGTCAATACCCAGCTCATCAAACTTCAGCGGTACCGCCGTCATCGAGCTGACCGCGTCCACGATGAACATCACGTCCGGATATTTTTTCTTGAGCGCGGCGATTTCCGCCAGCGGGCTCATCACGCCCGTCGAGGTCTCGTTATGGATCAATGTCAGCGCGTCGAACTCACCCGTGGCGAGCTTCTTATCTATCGCCTCGGCGCGAATGGGCGAACCCCACTCCACCTGCAGCGCGTCCGCCTGCTTGCCGCACTTCTTGGACACGTCGAACCACTTGTCCGAAAACGCGCCGCACATGCAGTTCAAAACTTTTTTGGACACGACATTGCGGATCGCGCCCTCCATCACTCCCCACGCGGAGGACGTGCTCAGATAAACCAATTGCTTCGTAGACAGCAACTGCTGGAGTTGCGGCTGGATTTTTGCGTACAGGTCTTTGAAGCCCTGGCCGCGATGACCGATCATCGGCGAGCAAAGAGCCTTGAACGTCTTTTCGCTCACTTCGACCGGACCCGGAATATGCAGTTTAACGTGCGCCATAGATTGTGAATTATTTCACAAGCGAAGTCTTCGGGCAATAAAGATTTTGTAAAAGATAGGTCACAATTTGGCCATCAGCGCGCCATCCGCCTTGCGCCGATCATTAACCTCATCAACCGCAATCCTTTGCCAATTACTTGGCCCCCTGGTCAATCCACGCGCGCACCACGCCGACTTGTTCGGCCGACAATGGCTTGGCCATCGGACCGCGCGGGCCACCTGGACCGCCCATTGGAGGTTGAGGAGGACCACCGGGCGCATTGCCTCCGGGAGCGCCTATCCCGCCACCGGGCGCAGGAGCCGCCGCCGCGGGCGGAGGCGAAGCTGGACGACGACGCATGCGCGGCGGCATGGCGTTGTCCGGATCCAACCGTGAAATCGCAATCACCAGCGGACTATTCGCGCTGGAGCCCGCTGTAATCACCAGTCCGTCTTTGCCGCCCTTGAGAACCCCATCCAGCGTGGTCAAATTCAGGCCGCCTGCGGGCTTGGCACCCGAGTGGCAGTTAAAACAGGACACCCGGAACATCGGTTTGATGTCCGCGTCATAAGTAAGATTCGTGCGGTCGGAATCAGGCGGGAGCTTGCTCAAATCCACGTCCGCCGCCATCAAGGAGGCTGCCCCGCCCAGCAATCCAGCCAAAATCAGCGCCATTTTAGAAATATTTCTCATAAAAGATTTAACGAAAAGGTTCCAAAAGGTTCCATAACCCGGCCAGCCCGGCAAGCGGGAAGTTCTCCTTCATCCAAATACCGTTTTCAAATGGTTTTAGGCCTATTTCAGGCATTTTATGGCATAGCTGCTGCTTAATTCCCCTGGATGACAAAGCTTTTGCTCAGACGAACCGGCCTTTATGCGCTGTGGCTGTTCGCCATTGGAGCTGGAATTGTCATCGTTTTGAACTATGAAAATGCCAGGGGTTCGGCAGGCAGCGCTCCCTCTCAATGGATCTCCGGAACCTCCATCTCGCTGGATCCCACCCGCGACACTTTAATTATGTTTGCCCATCCGCGATGCCCATGTACCCGGGCCAGCCTGGGGGAACTAAACCGCCTGCTCGCCCAAAGCGATGGACGCATTGCCGCCCACGTTTTATTTTTCCGTCCGCCCAATTACCCGGCCAATTGGACCCATACCGAATCATGGCAAACCGCCGCGGCCATTCCCGGCGTCAGCGTCCAGGAAGATATGAACGATGCTCTCGCCCGCAAGTTTGGTGCGGAAACTTCCGGCTACGTCCTCTTCTACAATCCTCAGGGCCGGCTCCTCTTTCGCGGAGGCATCACCGAAAGCCGCGGCCATGCCGGCGATAACGCCGGCGAGAGCGCCATTATTTCCTTGGCCCTCGGAAAGTCCACGGCCGTGACGCAGACCCCCGTCTATGGATGCTCCTTGCTCGAGGAAACCAATTCTCAAGCCACCGCTGCCCAATGAGCTCAACACCTTCAATCGTGTTTAAAGACACAGTTGCCTTTTCGAACCGCACCATTGAGCTTTTCAATGAGCAGCGGCAAAGCATTATCCGGCACACGTCCCGCCTCTTTTCCTGGCTGATGATCTTCCAATGGTTCTTTGCCGTTGGCCTGGCAATCTGGCTCTCCCCGCGCACGTGGGCCGGCATGGATAGCCGGATTCATCCGCACGTTTGGTTTGCCATCGTGCTGGGCGGAATCATCACCAGCCTCCCCGTCTATATGGCGCGGAAATATCCCGGCGAAACCTTGACCCGCCATACGGTGGCCGTCGGCCAAATGCTCATGTCCGGGTTGCTGATTCATCTGACGGGCGGACGCATCGAAACGCATTTTCATGTCTTCGGTTCACTCGCCATCCTGGCCTTCTACCGCGACTGGAAAGTGCTCCTCTCCGCCACGGTCGTCGTTTGTGCGGACCATCTTTTGCGCGGGTACTTCTGGCCTCAATCCGTTTATGGCACCCTCGAAGCGCCCATCTGGAGATCGTTCGAGCATGCGGGCTGGGTCCTTTTTGAAGTGGTCTTTTTGATTATCGCCATTCGTAAGAGCGTCAGCGAAATGCTCCTGGTCGCCGAGCGACAGGCCAAACAGGAGGAAATGAATGAGATCATCGAACGCACCGTGGCCGAACGCACCGTGGAACTCACCCGGGAAAATGCCGAGCGCCGGAAGAGCGAAGCCCGCCTCGCGCACTCGCAACAAATTGCCCGCCTGGGAAGCTGGGAATGGGACATCGTCAATAACAAGGTGACCTGGTCCGATGAAACCCGCCGTTTGTACGGCTGGCGGCCCGAGGATGTTGAGTTTTCCATGGACACGTGCCTTGAACGCGTTCATCCCGACGACGTTAAAAAAGTAAAAGATGGCCTCGCGGAAGCCATGCGCACCCGCCAGCCTTTTAGGACCGAGCATCGCGTCGTCCTGCCGGATGGAGTGCAAAGAATTATGTCCGGTCGCGCCGAAATCGTTGCGAACGAATCGGGCGAATCGGTTAAAATGGTCGGCACGGTGCAGGACGTTACCGATTTGAAGCAGACCGAACAGGCTCTCCGCCAGAGTGAAGACCGGTTGATGCAGGCCCAAAAAATGGAAGCGGTCGGACGGCTCGCCGGCGGTGTGGCCCATGACTTCAATAACATCCTGACCGTCATCGGCGGCTACTGTTCCATGTCCCTGCAAACCCTGGATAAAACCAGCCCGCTGCAAAAGAACATTGCGGAAATCCAAAACGCTTCGGATCGCGCCGCCTCGCTCACCCGGCAGTTGCTGGCCTTCAGCCGCAAGCAAGTGCTCCAGCCGCAGGTGCTGCAACTCAATGACGTCGTCCATAACATGGAAAAAATGCTGCGACGACTCATCGGCGAAGACATCGAATTATCCATCGCTTTTGATTCTTCACTGGGCCGCGTCAAAGCCGACCCCGGCCAACTCGAGCAGGTCATCATGAATTTGAGCGTCAATGCCCGTGACGCCATGCCGCGCGGCGGCAAACTCACCATCGGCACGTCCAACGTGGTCATCGACCAAAAATTGAAATTCCGCAACCGCACTCTGGAAGTGGGCGAATACGTGTTGCTGTCCATCACCGACAATGGCGTGGGCATGACCGATGAAGTCAAAACGCACTTGTTCGAGCCGTTTTATACCACCAAAGGCCTTGGCAAAGGCACCGGCCTGGGCCTGGCCACCTGTTATGGCATTATTTCCCAGAGCGGCGGGGATATCCATGTCTATAGCGAAGCCAACAGCGGTACGACGTTTAAGATCTATTTGCCCCGCACTGACGCGCTCGCTGAAGCGGCGGCCGTAGCCGACGCTTCCGTCATGCCCGCCGGCAACGAATCCATCCTCATCGTCGAAGATGATCCGGCCGTCCGAAGACTGGCCGTCGTTATTCTTGGTAATAGCGGTTACAAAATCCAGGAATCCAACAACGCGTTCGAAGCGCTGACCCTCATCCGGCGTAATCCCGGCTTCGATCTCGTACTCACCGACGTCATCATGCCGCAAATGAGCGGCAAGGAATTGAGCGATAAAATCAAAGCCCAGTGCCCTCACACGAAAATCCTGCTCATGTCCGGCTATACCGATGATGCCCTGGCCCATCACGGCGTGCTCGATGAAGGACTGCTCTTCCTCGAAAAACCTTTCTCCCCCGTCAAACTTACCCGGAAAGTGCGCGAAGTGCTCGACGCCCACTCATCTACGGAAATGCTGCGAAAGAACGGCGGTAAATTGCAGCCGTCTTAAGCGGAAAAATAAATCGGATCTTCCCAGTAGTTAAGACTTGACATCGCGCTGAAATTTATTGTAAAATCAGCGGTGTGAAGAGCTTATTTCATTCACACAAAATCCGCATCAGGATATCTCCGCATCGTCCTGTTCCTGTTTTTTACACTGCCCGCTGTTGTTCAGGCGCAGTTCACTTACACCATCAATAATGGCGCTATTAGCATTACCATCACGGGTTATACCGGCCCGGGTGGCGCGGTCGTTATTCCGAACACGATCAATGGGTATAATGTCACCAGCATTGGAAACGATGCTTTTTTCGAAATTACCAGCCTCACCAGCGTCGCCATTCCCGCCGGCGTCACGAACATCGGCAATGATGCGTTCCATTATTGCAGCGGTTTGACCGATGTCACCATCCCCGACGGTGTCACTAACATCGGGCAAAATGCCTTTGCCTACTGCACCAGTCTGACCGGCGTCACTATTCCCGACAGCGTCGTGAGTATTGGGGATGGCGCGTTCGCCGAATGCGGGAGCCTGGATAATGTTAAGATTTCTGACGGCGTCACCACCATCGCGGACTCTGCGTTTATGGGATGCGGGCTAACCAATCTCGTCATTCCAAACAGCGTCACCAATATACAGGGATTTGCGTTCTTCGGTTGCCCCCTAACCAGCCTCACGATTTCCAGCCACGTCACCAGTATTGGGCAGGAGGCGTTCTTCTCTTGCACCAATCTGACCAGCATCATGTTTCCGGGCAGCGTCACTGGCATCGGGCAACGGGCATTTGCGTCCTGCATCGGCCTCACATCCGCCTATTTTCTAGGCAATGCCCCGTCCGCGGATGTGACCGTTTTCAACGGCGCCCCTGCAACTGTTTATTACCTGCCCGGCACCACCGGCTGGGGCTCGACCTTTGGCGGCGCGCCGACTCGAGCATGGTTCCTGCCATACCCGACGGTTTTAGGCTTTGGTTTGCTTGCTCATCGAGTCAGTTTTACCATTTCCTGGGCCACCAACACCTCCGTAGTCGTGCAAACCTGCACCAATTTAGCGAACCCAAATTGGGTTCCTGTGGTCACTAATAACTTAATTAATGGCACACGCCCCTTTCTCGACACGCAATTAGCAAACGATCCTGGCCGTTTCTACCGCATCAGCACACCGTAAACCGCTGCTCTCCAATCGGTTCGAAATTTATCACGTTTAAAAAAATAGCGGTAGTCACGAACTATAACTTTAGCCGCACCTCTGCTAAAATGCCCGAATGATAGGTCTACTATCACAGTCGGGCAGACAGGCCGAAGGCCTGAACCATAGTAGCCGAGGCATACAGGCGCGCCTGCGCCCTCGGAACACAATGGCCCTGGTCTCATTGCGCCCTGAAAGGGCGCTCCAAATATTTCTTTGCGCCTCCGTGCCTTTGTGTTTACCCCCTAAATTGCGAAACGAACCCAATTTTATTCAAAACATGCTGTCCTTCAATTACTAACAACAAAAAAAATTCCTTTTTGCTCAAAAGCAAATCTTATGAGGAGAAGATCGAGTGAGTGAAACACCCCTTGAAGGGGTGCCAACGTCATTAACCATCGGCCCTGCTTTGAACGGCCAATGCAACCTGAACCCTTCAACCAGCAACCTGCAACTGCATTCCAATCGCCTTTGGAAGGCTACGGAAGCCTATAGAAGCCCCCCCGGGGGGCGGGTGAAACTCCTTCGCTTGAAATGAACACTTCATTTCTTCACATATCCGTTCGCCCGGAACCATTCCACGGCGTCGGCCAGGGCTTGTTTCGGCGGGGTTTGCGGCAGGCCGAGTTCGCGGACGGCGCGTTTGGGGTCGAACCACATCTTATATTTGGCCATGCGCACGCCCGCCACGGGCGCTTTGGGAGGAATCCCGGTAACGTACGAAAACGCCTCGTTCGCGTGCGCGACGGCCAGGGCAATCCAGCGCGGGATTTGCGTTTTGGGCGCGGGAATGCCGGTGATTTCCGAGAGCACATACAAGGTTTGTTCCATCGTCCAATTGCCCTGGGAATTGCCGAGGATATATCGCTCGCCGGTCTGCCCTTTTTCCGCGGCGAGAATGTGACCGATGGCAACATCGCGCACATGCACCCAGTTCAGTCCGGTATCTATATATGCAGGCAACTTGCGGTTCAGAAAGTCCAGGATGAGCTGGCCGGTGGGTGTGGGTTTGACGTCGCGCGGGCCGATGGGCGCGCTGGGGTTGACGATGACGATTGGCAAGCCGGAGCGGGCAAGTTTGAAAGCGATTTCCTCCGCCTGCCATTTAGACCGTTTGTAATGATTAGTAAGTTGCGCTTCGGAAATGATTTCCTGCTCCGTCGCAGGAATGACGACCGTGTTTTCGACCTTTGGCAAACCGATGCAGCCGACCGTGCTGGTGTAAACAATGCGACGGCAGCCGGCTTTCCCGGCGGCTTCCAGGACGTTGCGCGTGCCGGCAACGTTCGTCTCGTACATGGGCTTATAATTACGCAGCCAAAGATGGTAGCTGGCAGCTACATGGAAACACCAATCGCACCCTTCCATTTCACGAAGGAGAAAGCGGGAATCAAAGAGGTCGCCGATGGCGTGCTCGTAACGGGCGCCGGCCAGGGCCCGGGTATCCGCCTTCTCGCGCAGCAGGAGCTTGACGCGATGGCCGCGCGCGAGAAGTTCGTGCACCAGATTGGAGCCGACGAACCCGGAAGCGCCGGTGACAAAGCATTTCATAAAGAAAACCGCCACACGATATTGCGAAAATTTTTTAAATTTTTCCATAAAAAGTTTTCGCCGCGCTTGACTTGGCTTAACTTTTAAAGGAAATTGATAATGAGTTCTATGCAGGCTAAGAACGGTGTAAGAAAGAAAACGCGTACGAACCACCGCGAACTCGATGTGAAGATCGGATTCATGGAGGGACTTCTTCGTCGTGACCCCGATTATGTGGATGCGCTCCAGCTCCTGGGAGACCATTACACACAGCGCGGGCGTTTCACCGAAGGGCTGAACGTGGATGAGCGGCTGGCGCAGCTCGAGCCGGAAAACCCCGTGGTATTTTATAACCTGGCCTGCAGCTATTCGTTGCTGGAGCAGTATGAGCGCGCGGCGCGATCGCTGGAAAAGGCCATCGTACTCGGTTACAAGGATTTCGAATGGCTGGCGAAGGACCCGGATTTGAAAAAATTCCGCCAGCAGTCCGCCTACCGGGACATCCTAAAAAAAATTCCCTTTAAAAAAATCAGGGTGCGTTAAAGAAGCGTTTCCTTTATCCTCCGGGCATTCAGGGGTTAAGTCAAAATTATGAAGGTCACCATTCATGGCCGGACGCGGCATTTCCGCACGGTCGCTTTCGACACCAAACGAAATGCGGTGCTGCTGATTGAACAGCGGCTGCTGCCGCATGAGTTTAAGATTGTCGCCACCCGCGATTTTCGCGAAACGGCGGCGGCGATCCGTGACATGATCGTGCGCGGTGCCGGGGCGATCGGCGCAACGGCGGCGTACGGACTGGCGCAGGGAGCATGGGCTTTTCGGGGAAATGATTTGGCGAATTTCTCCGCGCATGTCTGGACGGTCTATCAGACCCTCAAAAACGCGCGACCCACGGCGGTGGACCCGGTGAATGCGATGAATGACGTTTGCGCGGCGATGCGCAAAGGAAAGACGGTGGAGGAAAAGAAATCGCTCGCCCTGGCAGCAGCGGAAGAATTTGCCAACGAGGACGCCCGTCATTGTGAGGAAATCGGCCGGCACGGAGCAAAATTGATCCGCAACGGCATGAAAGTGCTGACGCATTGCAACGCGGGCTGGCTGGCGTTTGTGGACGTCGGCTCGGCGACCGCGCCAATGTACGCGGCGCAGGCAGCTGGAAAAAAATTCCATGTGTTCTGCGACGAGACGCGGCCGCGTTCGCAAGGCGCGACGCTGACGGCCTGGGAGCTGGCACAGCAGCGCGTTCCGCACCAGATCATCGCCGACAATGCGGCGGGGCATTTGATGCAACGCGGGGAAATTGATTTGGTGATCGTGGGCAGCGACCGCGTGCTCGGGCGCACGGGCGAAGTGACGAACAAAATTGGCACCTATACAAAGGCGGTCCTGGCGGCGCGGCACAAAATTCCATTTTATGTGGCGATTCCCCTTTCGACCATCGACTGGCATTTGAAGCGCGGTTTTGACATCCCGATTGAAGAGCGGAATGAGAGTGAAGTGCTCGGCGCATGGGGAACTTTAAAATCGGGCAAGCGGGCGTATATCCGGGTGGCAAACCCATCAAGCGGCGCGCGCAACCCGGGCTTTGATGTGACGCCTTCGGAATTGATCACCGGCATCATCACGCCGATGGGAATTTTCAAGCCGCGCGATTTGTGGAAACAGCGAAAGAAGCTGGGATACCCCGGCGGTTGAAAAAAAATACGATTTACCTTTGCAAAATCTGGTTCCAACGCTGCAAGTGGCGGTCGGCCCGGTGATTTTGATATCGGGTATCGGGTTGCTGTTGCTGTCCATGACGAACCGGCTGGGCCGGACGATTGACCGCGCGCGGCAATTGATGGATGCCTATCGCCACGGGACGGAAATGGACAAAGCGCGGATCAAGGGACAATTGGAAGTGCTTTGGCAGCGGGCGCGTTTGGTCCGGGCTTCAATTGTATGGAGTTCTTCGGCGGTGCTGATGGTGTCACTGGTCATTATTCTTTTGTTCGTGAGCACCTTGTTGGGCCTTGAAATTGCACCGTTCATAGCCATCCTGTTTGGCTGTTGCATGGTGGCGGTCGTGATTTCACTGGTTTATTTCATCGGGGACATCAATCTTTCGCTTAACGCGTTGCGTTTGGAAATAGACCTGGAAGAAAAGAAGTAACGAGGCGTTTTTCATTCCATCAAGCGTCGCGATTTTTTGCTTCCGTCGAAAACCATTCTTGCATGAGAGAGAAAGTTGTTTATTCTGGTTGGGGCGGCGGAGTAGCCAAGTGGTAAGGCAGGGCTCTGCAAAAGCCTCATCCGTCGGTTCGATTCCGACCTCCGCCTCCAACTCTAACTGCGTGTGCAGCAATGAATTCGGGGCCACGGAAAGCCAATGGCTAACAGTTTGGCTAACATTTTTTGGATTGTTCCAAAATTGTTTCAGAATTCGGGAGGATTCTCCCGCTATTGCCTGACTGCCGGAATCTTCGCCAAGGTAGGATGGATGACGCATGAACATGAAACTGCGTTACCGTCTATTCCTTCGCCGCAAGAGCGTCTATTACGCTTTTGACGACACCACCAAGACCTTTACCAGCCTCAAGACCAAAGACAAGGCAGAGGCCAATCGGCTGCTCATGGCCATGAACGAGGCCGGAAAACAGCCCGCCATGAATTTGAGTCTGGCCCGCGTTTATCTCCGCCACAGTGACCCGCTCGTGACCACGCGCACCTGGCAGAACGTTCTAGATGAAATCATCACCCTCAAAACCGGCCCGACACAGGCCCGCTGGAAATCCGCCGCCAAGGACAAGGCGTTTGACTTGATCCGCAACCGTGTCCTGATTGAAACGCAGGCCGAGCATTTTCTGGCCGTGTTGCGCTCTGGCACCGTTTCGACCAATGCCTTTCTGCGGAAGGTTCACAACTTCGCATTGGATATGAATTGGCTGCCAGCCATCGTCATTCCGCGCCGGCAATGGCCTGCCATCCACTACAAGGAGAAACGTGCCATTACCCTTGAAGAACACCAGAAAATCATCGCCGCCGAGGTCAACCCCGAACGAAAAATGATGTATCAATTGTGCTGGCATCTGGGCGCGAGTCAGGGCGACATCGCCAACCTGAAGGGCGAGGACGTGGACTGGACGAATAGCACCGTCAGTTTTACCCGGAAGAAAACCGGCGTGCCCGTGCTAGTGCATCTAGGCGGCGAGGCGTTGAATTTGTTTAAAGACTTGCCCGGTGAAGGTCCGTTGTTTCCGTATCTGGCGAGTGTGCGGGCAAATGACCGCGCCACGGAGTTTAAATCCCGTTGCCGACAACTTGGCATTGTCGACGTGACGTTGCACAGTTACCGCTACGCTTGGGCGGAACGCGCCAAAACCGTCGGCTATCCCGAACGGTTTGCTCAGGAGGCATTAGGACACAACAGCAAGGCGGTGCATCGCGCCTACGCGAAACGGGCTTTAATGAAAATTCCATCGCTGGAGGATTACGAACAACGCGCAGCCGTGAAGGTTGAACCGACGGTGTAAGCATTCGCCCGGCTGGACTGGAAGCGGTTCAGCCGTTTTTTTGTTGGGGACTCTGCTGCCGTCCCCAAACCCCGCCGCCAGAGACTTCGCCTCTGGACTCCATTCGCAGAACGAAAGTGCCGCCGACGGCAGCCTAAATGTCTCTCCAAGCCAATCGCAATCTGGCACAATACGCAGTCTCAGAATTCTTTGCCGTCATTGTCATATTACAAGCTACTTATAAAAAGGCACTTATATTATTATGCACTTTTTTTATTTTATTTTTTGCATTTATGTACTATCAGTGGCATAAATTTATTAACGAAAGGACAAAAAATGAATGAAACAATAGTGGGCAGTGAGCTAGTTCAAGTGCGGAAGGCAGCGCAGGTCAGCCAAGCTGATTTAGCCAAGAAAATGGGAACTGACCAAAGTAAGGTTTCCAGAACAGAAGGTGACGGCAAAGTCTCCCTCGATGATGCCAGAAGGTATCTATTGGCTCTTGATGGCGACCTGACCGCGCAAGCATTCCTGGAGCACCTTGATTCAACATGGTATTCAATTTCCAAACCGGGTTTTAATCATCCTTGCCGAGAAGTGCTCCGGAAGGCAGACACAGCTCTGGCGCGTCTACAATCATTTTTGGCGGATCCGACCACCCCCCCAGATGTTGTGCAACAGGGAAAAATCTACGAAGGCGCCCTGCGCGAGGCTTGCACCTTCCTCCTCGACCTTAAGCATGGCGTGGCGATGGTTGGCAATATCGCAGTTGGCAAAACAACGGCACTATGTTGTCTAATCAATCTGCTGCTAGATAACGCAAAAAGCCTGAAGCAGCGAGCGGCGCTAGAAACCGGGGCGGGTTGGGTCACGCTCGGCCCGGTGCAGGTTAGCACCTTGGATTCCGGGACTGCGGGAGACGGCATTTGGAGATTTGGTATCGTGATTCAGCCCTACGCGGTGGAAGAGATTTTCCGTCTGGCCAACGACCTTTGCGAGTCGATTATTGCGATTCGGGACAAAAAGGAAACCGAAAGCCGTGTGACGGAAGAGATGGACCGCGCGCTCCGTTCCATGGCTGGATTGACTCGCAAAACACCGAAAGAACCTGGCGAGGAGTGCGAGGACCCATTGATGAACCTCGCCCATGAGCATGGCACTGTCGACAAGCTCACCGCAGCATTCGTTGCCTTGCTGAAGCTCGATACGCGAACCACCACGGACCTATGGCATAACTCTCCCTCCAAGCAGGACGGCCTAAAATGGCTACAGATGGAATTCCGCAAAATAAACAATGGGCGTAACCAACAGGTTTCATTGCCGAAGCGCATCGACGTATTCGTCCCGATGAAACTCGTGGAATCGCCTCTAGATATCGACTTTTCAGATACGAAGGGAGCGGAGGGCACCGCGGTTCGGGCTGATATTCAGACCTATTTGGACAATCCCCGAAGTCTTATCGTTTTGTGCTCAAGATTCGCTCCAGACGCAACGATGATAGACCTCTTGGCGCATCTGCATGCGACTGGCAAGGTCGATGTTATCTCAAAGCGCATCGTATTCCTCCTCTTGCCACGCCCCGACGAAGCAATGGCGATTGATAAGGATAGTGGTGATCCCGTGGATAATCTCGATGAGGCGTACGCCGTTAGAAAGGCCCAACTGCGGGCCAAACTTATCAAATTTCCCGGCGGCGATAAGTTGCCAATCAAATTTTACAATGCTGCAGAGGATGAGGCAGCACCAATCGTCAAAGAGTTAACGGATAAAATCGAAGCATTACGGGCGGACCAAATCTTGAAACTCAAGGACGTCTGCGCGGCGATTGATGATTTGGTGTCACAGCGCCAGCGGGAGCAAGCGCAGCTCGCATTTGGAAAATTGCGGGCCGGGCTACGCAAAATTGTTGGCGACTTCAGCCAATTGCCGGCACGAACTATCATGGCGCACGATAGAATGCTTACCGCGCTCCGCAATACCCACCCGAAAACTGTTTGGGCGTCTGGTCGCCGCAATGGTGACTGGTCCATGCTCGATGCGTACCATTATGTAGGAGTTGGGGCGAATATGGATGCGGCGAACCGAACGGATAAAGCCTTCAATGCCGTGATCGCATTTATCGACCAACTATCCGGAGATCCGGATTGCGCTGTTATCAAAAACCATCTTGCCGTGCTTAGAAGCGATGTGGCGGCTTGGCGTTTGAAATACCTTGAGGAAGTCAGCCGACGGGCTAAGGAGATTTTCCGCGCAGTGCTATTTCCAGATTCCCTGCCATGGCAGAATGGTCTGGCCTATTGGGGCAAAGGAAAGGGATTCAGAGATAAGTTCGCTGATGAAGTCGCGGCTTGGCTAAAAGATAATGCCCGCGAATGGATGGAAGATGCGGTAGACGGCATCATCGTGAAAGACTGGCGCGAATTTTTCCTCGTTCGAATCGAGGAACTGGCTAAGGAACCGCCGCAGTAATGAGTCCAGTTTGCTACGCTGACGATTCTGGAAGCCGGAGAAGCCTGATCGCACTATTGGACAAGTGGCATTTCAGATTCTGCTTTGCCTCTTTGCTTCTTGTTCATCTCCTGAATCTGTTTTTCGACAATGCGAATCGCCTTGTCCAGCCAGTCCTGGTTTTGACTCATCCGTTCGATCTCGACGGTAGCGAACCACTTTCGAGCGTTCTGCGCAGGCTTGCCCAGCGGCTTGAGATGTCCGGCCCTCACCAGGAACGGCAGGTAATAATTCGGCCAGCCGAAAATAGTCGCCGCCTCTTCCATGCCCACGCACGCAGGCCGACTACCATGAAATTGTTTGTCCGTAATCATATCAAGTCAGCAGCAGCATTTGCTCACCACAACGCCGCTCCGGGGCCGGATGCCCCAGGCGGACGTCGTCGTCATAGGCCATGACCGCCAGATGCAACGACGTGTAAAACCGTTGCTCAGCTTCCGACAGTGCAAGCCGCTCCGACGCCTTCAGCGCCAACCAACACTTGGCCATGAACTCGTTTGTGTATCTGTTTTGCATCTGGACATAATTTATCTTCAAGCAATCGCGCCTGCCCCGCCCGCCGCTGCGCGGCGGGCATGGGCAGGCGGCGAACCGCTTTACCCTAGTGACAACTGGCAGTATTGCCGCAGCCTGGACAAAGCTATCATCCCTGTTTGCAGTTTTTACGGTCCGGCTGGACTGGCTTAAGCCTGCTGCAAAATCAAAATGCGGTGTATGCCGTTATCGCCAGCACAGTGGCCGCTTTACAGGGAGTTTGTCTTACTCCGCTTCTCGTTGTCCTTGACGGCGTCTCTTCCCTATTTGCCGCCGGCCCGCCAACACGCGGAACACCGACTCGGAAAGCATGACGTCGCAGCGTTTCCCAAACTTTTGCGTCTCGTAATAGTCCCCGCCAATCCGCTGATATTCGGCTTCGCAGCCTTTGAGGACATAGCCCACACCGTCAAGCGATGGACTATAGATCGTGACGCGGGCCATGCCGCCGCCTAATTTCTCCCAAAGTTTCATGAAGGAGAAACAGGTGGCCCTGGTGACCGCGTGTTCAGGAAAACCCGCGATTAATGCGTGCAGGTGCAAGCGCCCGGTGGCTTCCCCGGCCTCCGTGCGCAGGCACCAAATCGTTTTCTTAAAATGAACCCCGAAATTGTCCGCCTGTTCCCGCATAAGCGCGAAGAACATCTTCATACGCACAGAGTCCGTCATTTTCGCACTTTTGAAAGTGAACGAGGCGAACAGTTGCCATTGGATGAGTGACAGGGCGTAGATTTCAGGGTTCATTGTGTTTTAGTTTTTACCGTCCGGGCCGGTGATGATTGCGCCACGAGCGCGAAGACGACCGCCAAAGGGCACCAGCTCGCGAACGCCAATGACAATTTGCTTGTCCTGGAGCTTGCCTGCCCATTTGCTTTTTTCCTCTTCGCTGAGCGTGTAATCGAACGGCATCAGCAGACGGTAGCCAGACGGGTCAACGTCCTGGCAGGTGATGATTTGGCTTTTGACCAAGCCTTTCTTCCCGATGTATTCATCGGGCCGATCCGATATGACTGATACTTTCAGTTGCATGTTTTATCTTTCTCTTTGTTCCGTCCATACAAGGACGAACGCTACGGGACGAAAGATAAATGCAGACGAAGGAACTGAATACCCATCAACAGGAAGCCGAAAGGTGTAGGAATTATTTGACTGATTTTGGGCGACCGCGCCCACGAAGCTTCAAACCAATTTTTTTGGCAACATGGGTCTCAAACGTTTTGAAGGTGCCGATTTTTCGCTCTCCAACGGCGTTGCACAAATGTCGATAAACCTCCCGCACGCTTTTGCATTTGATCCAATGTGGCCAGTATAAAGCCAATACCCAAAATGTGCGCGTATGCCGCCGGAAGACTCGAGACGTTGCAAGTTCCTCCGGTTTGATTTCAATTCCCCGCATGCAACCTCTTTGGAAATCCAGCATGTCACCATACGAGGAATTGCCGGCCATGGCCGTTACAAGGGGGATCGCTTCATGGGTGGCCTTGAAACGTGTCTCGACATCTTTCTGAATAGCTTTGGAATTTTTGGGTAACGGCTGTGCCGCCGCCGTCGCCTTCAGTTTTTCCAAATCGGCCTGGGTTTCCGGTCCCAGTGGCACCTCACCAGCCAAAAGCTTTTCCAAGGCCACAAATCGGCCCAAAAATTCACCAAGAAATTCCGCATTCCATTTTTCCACCGGAGGCAAGCCGCTTGGAAGGATGACTTTGGCACATTCGGCGCATGCATTAAACACCCATTCTGGCGCATCTTTAAGTCGTAATGGGTCAGTGTCATTTTTTTCCGACGCCAACGCCCAATCCAGAAACGCGTCTTTTACCCAATCGGATTTTACCTTCTTGGATTTTATTGTGTTATTCCCTTTTCGTTTTTCCATGCCTGCATTTAACAAACACCGATGCAAACATTTTGATGCACGCTTTTGTCGTGACCAAACCTGTCAGCCTCCATTCCGCGCCGACCTGGCCTCGACTCCACTTTTGTGCTCGTCCCGACGCTTTTAAACGCCGCGTCCCGCAAAACCAGACTTCCAGCCTGCTAAATTCTGTCATTGAGCAACCCGGAAGACTAGTTTGCCCCAAATGCCCCCCTACGACCCGACTGCGCCACTGCCGCGCTCGCCCATGCCGCGCTCCATTTTGCCAGCCAGGTTTCGTCACTCCCCAGATTTGATGAGCGCGAACAAAGAGAATTGCAAGAGCTTGAAAATCTACGATCCTTTGCATCGGTTACAGTTTTCAACCTTTAAATCAGTTAATTCCACTTGACATTCTTTACTTGCCACTTGGCTTTTTACTCTTAACCTCCTGGACGAATCAGGAAACTAAATCTAGGTTGACAGATGGCAATTAAATTAAAATATATCGACATTTTCGCGGGCTGCGGCGGCCTGAGCACCGGATTGCATTTGGCTGGTTGGAACGGCTTGTTCGCCATTGAGCGAAACGCATCGGCATTTGGTACTCTCAAAGCTAACCTTGTTGATTGTCATAAGCATTTTACGTGGCCTGAGTGGCTTCCTGCGACACATTGGGATATTAAGGATTTACTCAAGAAAAAAGCCGCCGAGTTGGCTAAACTGAAGGGAACAGTTGATTTGGTCGTTGGCGGACCGCCGTGTCAGGGATTCTCCACGGCAGGCCGGCGGCGTGAAGGAGACGAGCGAAATAACTTGGTTCATTCCTATCTGAGACTTGTAAAGATCGTGAGGCCGCGAGCGATACTATTTGAAAATGTGCGAGGCTTCACCATGAAGTTCAAGGCCAATGCAGAGGCTGGGTTGGCCTATTCACAATTGGTCACCGAGGAGCTTCGCAAACTTGGCTATACTGATGCTCGGGGTGAGCTTATCGACATGTCTGACTACGGCGTACCCCAAAGACGGCAGAGGTTCATCGTCATTGCAACGCGTGAGAAAATGGCTGATAACATTTTCGAAGCGTTGGAAAAGAAATGCGCCCTGTACTTGAAGGAAAAGGGCGTCCCTCGAAGAAACACGGTCCTTTCTGCTTTATCGGATTTGCAGCGCTGTCATGGTGAAACCAAATGCCCCGACTCACCACGATTCAATTCCGGCATCACCTCGCACTCGAGGACTGGACTCCAAAAGCACTTGCGAACAACATCGATCCCGCATACACCGGATAGCCACCGTTTTGTTAACCACACAGATGAGGTTGAAGAAGTGTTTGAGCGCCTACTAGCGGATGCACCCCGTAACCGCTGTATACTTGGAAGAGAACGAAAACCATTTGGCTTGAAAAAGCGCAGCGTCACGGTACTCGCGCCAAATGAACCGGCCCCAACAGTCACGACAATTCCGGACGACTTTGTGCACTACTCCGAGGCCCGTGTTATGACCGTGCGCGAGTGCGCCCGCCTACAAACTTTCCCAGACTGGTTTGAGTTCAAAGGACCATACACGACCGGCGGCAAACAACGCATCCTCCAAACACCTCGGTATACTCAGGTTGGCAACGCCGTTCCACCGCTATTTGCCGAAATAGCCGGACTCGCACTCAAGGACATTCTTTCCGATGGCTGAAACTAAAAACAACCAACTTCACTTCGATGTCAGTAGCGGACTCAAAACCGTTTTAGGCAGTGAGCTCATAACCGACGACGAAGTTGCAATCTTCGAACTTGTGAAGAACTCGTTCGACGCGGCGGCTACACATGTTGACCTGCATTTTGACGCCGATCAGATTGTAATTTCGGACAATGGCATCGGAATGACGAAAGAAGATGTTAAGAACAAGTGGCTCTTCGTTGGCTACTCAACCAAACGAGAGCAAAATCGTCCGCGAGATTTCAGGGATACAATCGAGGGAAAGAAACGATTTGCTGGCAGCAAAGGGGTTGGAAGGATTTCTTCCGACCGATTGGGACAATTCCTTACGCTGCAAACGCGCGCCAAGGGGGAGACTTCGGGTCCAGTGCATCGCATCAAGGTTGACTGGGGACTATTTGATAGGAACCATCTTCAACGGTTTGAGACCATTGGTGTAATATATTCCGAACAATCATCAGGGTTTGTCTTACCAGATGGGCTGCGCAAGAATCGCCATGGCACAGTTATCACTGTCAATGAACCGCGAAAGGCCTGGAATCGAGTCTCTTTGCTAAGACTAAAATCGGCCCTGGCAAAGCTAATCAACCCGTTTGGTTCCACAGCCGACGGTTTTACGATTCACATCTCGGCGCCAGCCGAAAAGGCATCCGACAAGCAGACAGCTAAGCGGGCAAAGTCAAAGGGGGAACCCCTTTCAAAGGACATTGTTAACGGCAACGTCGGTAATTTCATTTTCTCTACTCTCCGCGACAAAACAACCTTCATTGAGGTGCGAATAAACAATTCAGGTGACCACATAGAGAGCTCTTTAATTGACCGTGGCGAGTTGATTTACAAGATTCGCGAGCCCAATGGTTTTAAGCTCCTTGCCGAGTCAGGATTTCGCTGCGAAGTGTATTTCTTGAACACCTCTGCAAAGCAAACATTTGCTCGACGCATGGGGGTCCCATCGATCCAATTTGGTTCAGTCTTCCTTTTTCGTAATGGCTTCCGCGTATTCCCGATAGGTGAATGGAACGATGATTGGTTTGGGATGGAACGCAGAAAAGGCCAGGGCTTTGCCCGCTACCTCGGGGCCCGCGACGTTATTGGACGAATCGAAGTTGAAGGTGACGACGAAGATTTTGCGGAAGCCTCCAGTCGAAACACGGGTTTGATTTTGACGCCGGCAGTCATTGAATTGCGGGAGTGCTTCATGGAGCAATGCCTTAAACGGCTTGAGAGGTACGTAGTCCCGGTTACTTTCGTTGATAAAGAGGACAAATTTGCTAGCAACGTGTCGCGGTTGCTAACAGATCCAGGTCGCGCACGAGTACTATCTGCTGTTGCAAAGCTAGTCGATGACAAGAAGGTTGAGCTACTCGACTATAGTCGCCGGCTAATTCGTATTCTAAGCGAAAGGTCTGAGCATTTTGAGCCATCAATCTCGAGTCTTCGTGCTATAGCCGAAAGAACTAAAGACAAGGAACTATTCCAAAAGATTGAGCTCGCGCAAAAAAGCTATGAGGAACTAAGAAAGCGTGAAGAAGCGGCTCGCCGCCAGGCTGATGAGGAGCGGAGGGCGAAGGAAGCGGCACAGGCAAGGGCAGAAAAAGCCGAGACAGATGTCAAGAGAACCGCCGAACAATTGGACGAAGAGCGAAAACGAAATCTCTTTTTGAGTTCGATAGCGTCATTAGACACAGACACAATTCTCAATCTACACCACCAAGTCACCATCTATGCGGTAGATATCCACCAACAGATCGAGAACCTGATCGTCTCCCTAACCGGGAAAAAAACAGTTGCAACCGAAGATGTGTTGGCGACCCTTGAGAGTATCGCACTATTGAATAGCAAAGTCTTGGGAGTGGCAAAGTTCGCGACGAAGGCTAACTTCAGAATAGAGTCGGAAAAGATTAAAGCAGATCTTGGTAATTATTTGCTTCAATATATCAATGGAGTTGCGCGAGATTATATTACTTCTCCGCTACGGAAAGTATCAGCCTCGTCTGATGGGAAAGGCTTCAAGCAGGAATTCAAGCCGATTGACGCAACGGTGGTGGTTGACAATTTGATCTCTAATGCACGGAAGGCAAATGCCAGGCAGGTTCATTTTGAGATCACACACCCACATCCCGACTCAATTTACATAACGGTCACTGATAACGGCAACGGTTTCCACAACCGCATCACCGATCTTTCCAGAGTGTTCGAGAAAGGTTTTACAACAACCGACGGTGCAGGTCTCGGCCTATATCATGTCAAGCAGGTTTTGGGCGAAATGAAAGGCACCATCGAGGCAATGCCCGGTAAGCCTAAGGGTGCAGTTTTCCAAATTAAAATTTCCAAATGAGACTAGACTTTAACATTCTGTGGGTAGAGGACCAACCCGACGCAGTAAAAGCTCAGCGAGAGCGGATTGATTTCCTCCTGCGGAAGGAAGGGTTCAGGGTTAATGCTGAATTCGCCATTTCCGTCGCAGAAGCGAAAACTTTTTTGGGGAATGACATATATGGGGACCATGTCGATTTGGTTCTTATGGACTATGATCTCGGCAGTGGCCCAAATGGTGAAGCGGGCATTGAGATGGTTCGTGACTCTTTTCCATTCAAAGATATAGTCTTTTACTCGGCAAGCGGAGTCCAGAAACTTCAACAGTCCATAAACGAGGGAAACCTGCAAGGCATCTTTTATTCGTCACGTCAGGACCTTCCAGATTCAGTAGTAGGGGTTTTCAAGGCACTAGTAAAGAAGGTACTCGATATCGACCATTCAAGGGGTATTGTCATGGGGGCCACTAGCGAGATCGATTACTTCATTAATGAATGTCTCGTGGCGATCTTCGCTAAGGCAAACCAGGACCACAAGACCAAGGCACTAAAACTGATTGCGGAGCAGATTAATGAAAACCGTAAGACATTCGATAAGGAAACTAAAAAAGTTGTGGCCTTAACCGAGCTAGCGGCCCTTGCTGATTTTCACCATGTCTATTCGAGCGCGCATAGGCTTAGACTTTTACGAAAGATATTGGAGGCTGCAGGAACCCATTCAGCCGAGTGCGAGTTAATGCTTAAATATGCAGAAACTATGCAGCAGAGGAACGATCTTGCCCACGTAAGAGTTGTGAGGAAAGGTTTTTCCAGGAAGCTTTTCGATCGCCATGGCAAAGAGCTAACGACAGACGACATGCAGGCGCTCCGCGTGGCTCTACTCGGACATCATGAGTTTTTTGAAAAGATGATAACCGCACTTCATCCGGAGATTGAGGGGGGAAAGTGAAACTTGCCGACTATGGACTTTTTGACCCATGCGCAGCGTTCTAAGCGGATGTCCGCAATTCGTGGCCGAAATAACAAGACAACCGAATTAATCATGGTTTCGCTGCTCCGGCGAAATCATATCTGGGGCTGGCGCAGGCACATTTCGATTCCTGGTCGCCCTGACTTCGCGTTCAGACGTGAGCGAATTGCAATTTTCATAGATGGATGCTTTTGGCATGGATGCCCGATCCATTATCGTCGCCCCACTTCCAATGTCGTGTTCTGGCGGAGGAAGTTTGAATCCAATCGGCTTCGCGACCGTATAATCGCAACGTCGCTCCGCAAGAATGGTTGGCGGGTATTACGAATCTGGGAACACGAACTACGAGACTCTAAAAAAGTGGTACACCGCATTCGTAGGCATATTCAAGCAAAGCGTTGGGTCAATAGCCTATGATTAGCAATTCTTTTAGAGGCAACTCGAACCTCCGGCTGCTGAAAACGGTATCCATGAATGCACATGCGCGTGTAAAATCTTCGCTTCCCAGATAAGTTTTCCGCAACGCAATGGCAAGTGAATCAACATTGTCACATGCGCAGGCCTGGAACAAATCCTTGAGAAATTGATAGTTCGTAACCCCACGACCAGCCTCCACCTCAAGCATATAACACTGGCTGTGGAAATACCCATCAGCATTAAATGACTTTTCGATTCTCCCATTTTCTCCAAAAAGCACGGGGATTGCTATCTTGTCACTCTTTTTTTCCCCCGCTCAATCTGAAATCCAATCGCCCTCAAGTCATCGGCTAAAACGGCAAGGACCTGATCGCTTCCGAGCTTGTGCGAACTTGATGTAATTTCAGCGGAATGCTTCGTGAATACATCAATAATTTGACGACTGATGCCGGACGGCGCCAAAGAACGTGGGTAATGTTGCCAGCGTATGGTCATTTCAACAAATTTATTCGATATATGGGGCAAAGTCAGTCTTTGTTTCAACGGTCGCAGTGACATTTTTCCGCAGACTCCGGTCACAATTAAAACCAAGGTGTGCAAAGTTAGGTTGTTTGTCTTCGCCTTTTTAAGCCAGCCGTCATTTCCCCTTTTGCTGCTCGCTAGTCCGACACCAAGCCGATAGTTGAAGCGAGAACAAAAACCGCGCCAGCGTCTCCACCTTCCCCCTTCCGCCAATGTCACGGTTTTAGCTTTCACTGGGTTTTGAATGCACTTTGCGTACTGCTCGTTGTCTCCCCCCTCTGTGAAGCGACCAGCGAACGGCAGGGTGACGGACAGCGGTTTCAAAAAAAAGCTATGAAAACAACAAATCAATTAGAAGCGTCAGCTCCGGCGAATGTCCGGCCATCGTCGGTTTCAAAAACCAGCAAGGCGCAGCCAGATTTTGTCAGGCATTGCATCAACCGCAGGCTGTCCACCGAATTGGTTTTGAACTACTTGCGGACGCGGTTGCCGCGACAATACGAAGTCGCCGAGGTCGTCGGGAAATGGGTCTGGCTGGACGCATCCCACCGACCCGCGCGTCAAATATCGCTCCTATTTCCCCGCCGATGTTCTTCCGGCTTGAATCAAAAAAAGGTAAACGGTTACAAATGGCTAACAAGATGGCTAACAAACCAAGTGGAAACCGAGCACTTCAATAGTGACACAATCCGCTTGAATCACTTTTAAAAATAAGCATAATATGAATGTCGTCCGCCACCAAAGGCGCTCGATTCCGACCTCCGCCTCCAAGCCTTAACTCACCATTTGGCCATTTCTTCCGAAACTCAGGGGCAGCGGCAATAAAAATGCCAGTGCTTCGGCCCACTCACTCGGCGAGCAATTAAATGGACGAAACTATTATAAAATAAGCCTAGCATGGCATGGAGGAATTTAAATCTCAGATCAGCTCTATCAAATCCATTATCATTTTTTGCAAATGATATGCCACTTTTCGCATTTCGAGTTTCTGAAGATTGTGGTAACTAAATAGCATACCAATTCAATAAACGCATGCAAGTATCCATAACTGGGTCGAACAGTTTTGTTCTTACCCCAAACGGCGAGAACAAGCGTTACCGGCAAATGCAACTGCGGGACGGTTTTACCCTTATCGAATTGTTGATAGTAATAGCGATCATTGCGATTCTGGCGGCGATCCTCCTGCCGGTTCTTACCAGGGCAAGAGAACAGGGCGAAGCCACCCAGTGCCTGAATAACGCCCGGCAATTGATGATCGCCTGGCTGCTGTATAATGGTGATAACAACGATAATTTTGTCCCGGCTGGTCAGTGGGTTACAGACACGATGGACTGGTCACCCCTTCCTACTAACTTTGACCCGACACAGCTGGTGGGGCCCCAGCCACCGGCCTCAGCGCCTTTGCTTGGGCCTTACATAAGAAACTACCGCGTGTTTAAGTGCGCGGCCGACCATTATATAGCTCCGGGCCAACCATCCCCGCGCCTCCGCAGTTATTCTATGAATGGCGTATTGGGGGCCTGGAAAAGCGGCCCGACTGTGCAAGGAACGGCTCCGGGTAACAGAATATATTATGGTCATAGCGGGAGCGCCGGCGGTGGTGTCGGCCGGTCTGCCAATATGGCATCGGATTTGAAGCACCCGGACGCGGTTTTTGTAATGCTGGACGAAATGGCCGACAGCATCGGTGACGCGCAATTTCAGATTGATCCCGGCTGGCCTCAGGGCCAGGAAAAATGGCGCGACTTGGCGGCCAGTTGGCATCCCGGTTTTGGTTGCTGTATCGCCTTTGCCGATGGTCATTCGGAGATTCATCACTGGTTGGAACGTAAAGGCGTCAACAAAACGACCTATCCTGTCCTAATGAAGACCTATGGCGGTGCCTTTGGTGCAGGCCCTTGGACTGGAACAATTGGCATCAGTCGCGATTACGAATGGATGGAAGACCATATGCCTTACCAGTAGTCGGGACCGACCAGAGGCCACGGTAAATAAATCATGAAGCTCTAATCTGAATCTAATTTGAAATGTCAGCCAGTTCCGTCAGCCAGTAGATAGCAAACCAACCAATAAACTTATGCAAATGAAACATATCCTTAACGGTCGTGCTCTCGCCAAATTCGGCCCGGCCATTAAAACAAAGATCCTGTCGAAGACCACGGTCGGACTGGCCTTCTGCGCGCTGTTCCTGCTGGCGTTTGTGACGCCGGCAGCGGCGCAAAGTGAAACGGTCCTCATTAGCGCATCTCCCTCGCGTATAACGGTGCCATTTAATTATAGCGGCACGAACGCGACGCTCGTGAATCTCAGCATTGCCAACGGCACGAACGAGGTGGATTTCAATCTCTCCGGATTACCGGCTGGCGCCACGGCAAGTTTGAGCAAAACGGTCTTTACCAACGGGAGCGGGACATCAACGATAACCTTTGGCCTCACGAACGTGGCCGAGGGGATCTATTGGCTGACCCTGAGCGCGACCAACAGTGCGACCAATTTCCTCAATTTCCCCCTGCAAGTGGGAGACATGTGGAGCGGCACCGGCGCAAACAAGAACTGGTCAACGGCAGGCAACTGGAGCGGCGGGGTGGTGCCGGGCCTCAATGATGACGTCATCTTCAGCCAGGTAGGAGCGCAAAACGCTACCAACACTAACAGCATTGTGGACATCACAACGACCATTGCCTCGCTGCGCTTCGCCATGACCAACGGCGGCACGAATATCCAATCGCTCCTCATCAACCCGGGCGTGACGCTGAACATCACCGGCACGAACAGCCTGTCGGAGTTAAGAGATATAATCAATCTCGCCAATTCTATGAGTGTGGTCATTTCCGGTCTGGGTGGCACCTTGAACGTAGCCAATGAAAACGGAAACTTTGCGATGCTCAATGACGGTAATATTAAGAGCCTGCTGGACCTGCAAAAACTGGGGTTGTTTACGGCGGATGTGAACCGGCTGGGAATCGGAGATATTAATGCCTATCCTAATTACACCAACATAGCGGCAAACGAGAATACAGGCAGCAGTGGTTGGGGGAGACCGAAATTATACATTCCGACACTGAACCTGGCCACGACGAATATTATCAAGGCGGTATATGTGGATCCTTTCAATTATACCAACAACACCAATCGGGCCTATGCCCTTGAATTGGGTAACAACGGAAACCAGGCGTCGAGTTCCAGCGCGCAATTGATCGTCAGCTTGGGCGTATCGAACTTATTCCTCATGGACGGATTGTGTATCGCCGGACACGGCGGGACGATCGGGACAATCAATTTCAACACGAATGATGCCAGCATTAATCCCAATCCGACGGTTTATTTCCGGAATACGGACGGCATCAGCCGCATGAGCATGTTTACCGTTGCGGATGCATCCACCTATTTTACCAATGGCACGGGAAACACGAAGGCCAACTCGTTTAACGGCGTGGATTTCGCCGATGGCCATGGTTATGTGGACGCGCTGGTGGACCGATTCATCATGTCTCGCGATGCTCCAGTTTCCATCAACGGCGGCATCACCGTGCAATCCCAAATGGAAGTCGGCCAGGGAATTTTTGATGTGAATACGGCCATCCTGGGCGACCAAACGGGAGGCGACCAACCGCAACTCAACTATTGCCAGGCGACGTTGACCGTTTCCAACACCGCGGTGTTTCGGGCCAATGTGGACCTGGAACTTGGCTGGACGACATCGGACTTTAGTGATCCTTCAACCCCGGGTGACACATACGGCCAGCTTAATGTAGGCCCCGGCGGCACGGTCATGGCCAACCAAATTGGCGTGGGTGGAACTACCAAAAATTCCGGTTTGGTTGGCAGGAATGACACCAACGGAAAACAGAACCAGATCAACCTCTCAAACGGAGGTTTATTGATTGTTTCAAATACCATTGCGGATGCTACTCTAAACGGCGCTCTGGGCCTTTTGAATATGACTGGCAATGGCATCCTGGAGTTGTTCATCGATGGAAGCATCAGCCGAACGAACGTTTATGTCAGCACGATAACGACTTCCGGCTCGGGAAATACCATTAAAATTGGAGCGATCAATAATTTGGTGGTGCCTGCCCAGGTCCCGCTGATCAAGTACGCTTCCGGTTCCCCGACATTCGCGCTCAGTCTGCCTTCGGGATACAGTGGCGCCATCATCAACAACGGCCCCGGTAATACCATTGATGCTTTCATTGTCTCTGGTTTGCCCAAGTTACTGGTTTGGCGCGGTTACCAGTCTGCTATCTGGAATACTTCAGATAAAAATTGGCTGGATTTGAATACGGGATTGCATACCAACTTCGCCAACCTGGACAGCGTGTTTTTTGATGATACTGCATCCATTCCGACCACGATCACCCTCTCAGGATTGGTGATTCCGGGTGTGGTTGGGGTCACCAATTCGATTAATAACTATATCTTCAACGGTTCCGGTTCCACTTCAGGCAGCGCTGTTCTTACCAAGATGGGCAGTGCCCCTATCGAAATCGACGCTAACACCACACTGTCAGTGGCCCTGAACCAGGGAACCCTGACTGGCGGCGGCACTGTTAATTCTATTACCTCGGCCGCGGGCACTACGGTGCTTTACGCCGGTTTCGTCAACGCGGGGCTGGTCTGCAGTGGCACCGCTACCGCTTCCGGCACTCTCAGCGGCGGATTTGATATCAAAAACGGAGGTATCTTCACTAACCTGAATACCGTCAATGGCCCGATTACCCTTGAATCCGGTTCGTTTGTGAACAACGAGGCGACCATTCAAAATATGTTCCCCTCGGGCAGCGTCGCCACCAATGCCGTCCTGCTCAACAACGGATTCATCAACGACGGTGGCGCATCACCTCTCGGCAATAACGGCACGCTGACGATCAACGGCACTTTTGAAGACTCAGGGGCAGGCTCTCTGACGCTCTTCCGATTGACGCTCGCGGCTACTTGCACGTTCATTCCGGGTGGTGGCGGGCTTGGCACCACAACCA
>Ga0206900_1004_pt3 | contig 56237 bp, 50 predicted proteins | sample Alteio_BWOrgHeat_46_FD_153235 | JGI IMG/M metagenome (GOLD analysis project Ga0206900, IMG submission 153235) | Enriched cells from forest soil in Barre Woods Harvard Forest LTER site, Petersham, Massachusetts, United States -... | ecosystem: Environmental > Terrestrial > Soil > Temperate forest >... | reverse complement strand
GCAAGCACGCGATGCTCGCCGCGCGGCAGAAGCACGGAACACTCGCCTGCAGTTTCGCACGATGGTTGCGCGGGAACGCCGTCGATCGACAGTTCGTGGGGAATACGGCTGAAGCGGACGATAGCTCGGCTATCGCTGGCGTAGTCAAAAGCGGCGCGATTGCCTTCGAATGATGCGGTTTTCAGGGTGGCGTTGAGGTCGATGATGCCGATTTCATCGCGCTTGCCGGCGGGCTCAATGGTGTGAGCGCCGGGGGGAACGCGCAGAGACGTGGCGGACAACACGGGCCAGGGCTTTCCATCAACAATCGCGCCGGGGGCATTCCACGCAAGTTCGAGATCGACTGGAGAATCGATCGAGATCCGGGGGCCTTCCCTGGCATACTTCGTGACGACCGCGGACGCGGCGGAGAGTAGCGGTAGGTCAGGTGGAAGGATGCTGTTTTCGAAGTACAGGGCGACACGCGGGAATGCGCTCGAGGCGAGATGCACCAATTCGAATAACTCTGTGCCGGTTTGTTGCTTTGTGGGATACACGTCCTGGTAGCGGTCGACGATGTTGATATCGATTGCGAGTTTATCGGCGCGTGGCGTGATGGGGCGATATCGCTTCGCGATTTCGGGATAGCGCTGTGGGCCGAGATTCCACACGGTCGCCGGATCTTCAATCAGGAATGAGAAAGAGTGGCGATCGAGAAGCGGCAGAACGCGCGTGGCATCGGCGCCGATGGAGTCGCGCATTCCCGTGTCAAAGCGGTCGTCCACGTGGGTCAGGACGATGTCGAGTCCGGATTTAAGGCCTTCCGCGAAATTCAGCCAGCGTTCCTGCATCTGGCGGGTAAGGTTCGCGCGGTAGTCGAGGAATTCGCGGAGCGATTTCGCGTCGGAGCGGGTCTTCCAGATTTCGATCGGGTCCCACCCTGATCGACCGCGGAACTCCGCGCGCACATCATCGTTCATGGGAGTGAAGCGCGCGGGGTTGGATGCGCCTTCGAGAGATTCGAAGTAGAGTTCGGCGAGGTTGATGCCATCCCAATCGAAACGGCCGACCATGCGGCGCAGACCGACTTCGATGGCGGCGGCGCAGTCGCGATTCTGGAGGTTCATCAGCTTGCGCCAATCCAGTTGCGCATCCTGAAGGAGGACGGTTTTTTCGCGCCATTCGGGGTGGTCGGCCCAGAACTTTTCGCTGACGTGGGGCAGTTCCACCCAGGCGTATACGAGAACGCCGTGGCGGTGGCAGGCTTCGATCAGTCTTGCCAGGTATTCATCGCGATCGGGCGCGGGATCGTAGAAATGCCAGGAGGCGACATGCAGAGCGCCGATACCTGCTTTGCGCCAGCGCACGGCGAGGTAATCGGGATCGGCGCGCGTGCGGTAGGAGTAGTCGAAGAAGGCCCATAGGCGCGAGCTTCGGAAGGACGGCTCGGCGCCAAGATCGGCGAGAGCCTGCGCGAGATAGGGGAAACGCTCGTAGCCGGAAGGCCCGGGCGACGTGGCGATCCACAAAACGGCGCCGGATCCTTCGCGGACGCCTGCAAGCACGGGCTGCGCGGTCCAGCGGTCTTTCGCGAAGACGCGGGCTGAGGCGGGGATTTCGGTCTTCGGGATTTCGATCGCCTTGCTCCAGATCACGGGAAGCGCGGGGTTGTGAACGTCCACAATGTGGATCACGGAGATGGTCTCGAGCGAGGGCGTGAAGCCGAATCGCGCGGCGAGAGGCGAGGCGCCTTCGACGATAACGACTGCGCCGGCCTTCACCCTGTCGCGCCACGCGGCGATCGGGCCTACTGACGACGCCGGTGCGTTGGCGGGAACGACGACGATTTCCGCCGATGCTGCAGGGGCGGCCGCGTGGCCCGCGGACGCGAGGATCGTGGGCCACGCGCCGGATTGCGGACCAAGAACGGCGAATGTCCCGCCGCTGCAGAGCGTCGCAAGTGAGGAGAGCGCTAAAAATCTAACGAGTGAAGGCATACCAGAGACCCAAGCGCAAATCGAAATAGTTCGGGCGGCGGGGATTGCCATCGTTGATCAGGTAAACTCCGCGCAATGCAGAGAATGTGACGTTGGCGGATTTCGGCATCCAATCCATGCGGAAGCGGATTCCGGGCCCGGTTTCGATGAAGTTAGCCCAATACTGATGCTTCAGGTCGAACGTCACGTTCGCATTCCAGAACGGCTGAACCGTGGCTCCGGTGAATACATTCGTGTAGCCCGCTCGATTCTGTGAGTACGTGATGAGATCGTTATCGAAGTGGCTGATGAATACGGAATCGGCGGTGGTTTCGAAGAAGCGGCCTGAGCGCTCCGCGGCGATGGACTTCCCGAGCGTTCGCGCATAGTTGAGGCCGCCTCTGTAGTCAGGCCAGCGATTGCCGTTGAGATAGCTGAAGGCCTTGCCGGCTTCGGCCCAGGCCATTAGGCCGCGCCACTGGCGAGTGGCGACGCCCGCACCCACGATGAAGGCGCTCTCGGAGAGGCTTTGGGGAAGCACGCCTCCGGTGGAGCGACGGGCATCGCCAATGAACCGCATCGAGACGTACGGGCGAAACGGTAGCTTACCGACGCGGATCTCCGCCTTGATCTGCCCGTAGCCGAAGAGATCGCTCCAACGCGATGAGTAGAGCGGATACATCCAAAGCGTGGTGCGAAACCGCGCGAAGTTAGGTCTGAGATTTCTCCATGCCTGCTGCGCTTCGGACGCGATCGCGTCGTCGGGCGAATGACGGGCCTGGTCGAACCAGCGAATCGCGGTGGCGTCATCATGCAGGAGATTGTTGGTCCATCCGAGTTTGAGGGCGACCGCGGTATCGGAAGGATCCGCTTCGTAGGCGAGGGTGAAGTAGCGGAGCGCGTCTCTCAGGAATCCCGCGTTGTAGCTGCGTTCGCCGAGCAGTCGCGGATTCAGCGCCGATTCGGATTCCTTGTGATCTTCCAGCACGAGCGGCATGTGCAGGGCCATGCGAACGCGATTGGAGGTGGCGGGATCGGCCTTCGCAAGGACTAATTTGAAAAGAGGAGCGGCGTCTTCGTCGCGTTGGTCAGCAAGATAGAGCAGGCCAAGTTGCGCAGTAGCCAGGTAATCGTCCGGATTGGATCCAGTGACCGATTGGAATTCCTTTTCCGCCTCTGGTCGCAGCGAGGGATCGTTTTCCGACATGCTCAGGAGCAAATACGCCAGCTCGCGGTGAAGTCCGTCGTTTTTCGGGTCGAGTTCGAGCGCATCGCGGAATTCGTAAACGTACGGATATCGTTGCGGCATTCTTTCGCGCGCGAGTTCCGCGGCGCGTGGTTCGCCGCCGCGGGAAGCGGCCAACCATGCGGCCATCGCGCCTTCGGGCTGATTGCGTGACGTTTCAGCGCGAGCAAGCTCGAGCAGAACGGATTTGCGGGAGGGCAGGAGCCGGAAAGCTGCTTTGTAGTTTTCGACGGCGAGGTCGAGTTCATCGCGCGCTTCGGCAAGCTGGGCAAGTTCATAGTGCGCGCTGAACGTGGGCGCGGCGGCAGCCAGCGCGGCCTGCCAGCGCGCAATGCCGGTTCGCAGAGGCTCGTCGATGTTCTTGAACGCCTGAGATGCGGTGGACCGGATATCGGGGTCTCGCGCGGTATCGCGAACCCGGGCAAAGATCCGCCGCGCTTCCGCCTTTCGCGCAGGGGCCTCCTCTCTGGCTTCGTAACGCAGGAAGGCGTATTCCATCGCGACGCGCAGGTCGGCGGGGTCGAGACGCATGGCTTCACCGAACTGCTCGGCTGCGGCTTCGGACTCTCCGGTTTTCAGCAGCGTGTAGGCGAGGTTCTTTCGGATGTCAGGCCGCGTTGGGGACAGTGCGGCAGCTTTCTGAAACCAGGAGATAGCGTTGTCGTAATCCCGTGCGCGTAACGCGTCGAACGCCTTCGAGAGAGATTCGTAAGCTGGGTCCGGCGTTTGCGCCAAGAGCGACGCCGCAAACAGACCGAGCAATGCGAGCCTCATGCCGCCTCCTGACAATGAGTGGCGCGCTCGCGGAAAGTTCTCAGGAAAGAAGCGCCGATTGTAAAGCCATTGACTTTGTAAAGCCCTGTGATCCTTGAGCCGGGCCGGTAACGGCCAACTCGCCGCATACGCATTTCAGTTCATATGGGCTGCGGCAAGCGATTCACAAGCTGCCCGAATCAAATTAAAGGACAGGACGGTAAAGAACGATGAACGCTTTTTCGCGTATGGGACGGACGTGCGCCTCAATGATGATCGGCGGCCGTCCTGATTGGCGATGACGCGTCGAAAACCGAAGTCGTGTTCTCCAAAGACGGCGAAACGTGGCGATTCGACCGCCTCTCGATCGCGGAAGGCGACGCGGTTTACAGCTTCGCCAATAGTAAGTAAATCAGGCCTCGGCGGCGATCCGCGAGCCGGTCTTGCGGGAAGCGCGCCCGATGCCGCTGTATTCGAATCCGGCTTCTCGCGCCTTCTCGGGAAGGAAGAGGTTTCTTCCATCGATCATGACAGGCCTGTTCATCCGGCCGGCGAGGTCGGTAAGGTTGAGTTCGGCGAACTCGGGCCATTCAGTGACGACCACCAGCGCGTCAGCATGCTCGGCGGCTGAGAGCGCGTCGTTGCAATAGCAGATGCGCATGCCGGGATTCTGAGCCCGGCATGCGTCCATAGCGATCGGATCATAAGCGCGAACACGGGCGCCCATCTGAATCAGCTTCTCCACAATCTGAAGGCTGGGCGCATCGCGCAGGTCATCGGTGTTCGGCTTGAACGCCAGACCGAGAAGAGCGATGGTGCGGCCTTTCAGGATGTAGAGCTTTTCCTGAAGTTTCTGGATGACGATTTGGCGCTGTAGACGGTTGACCGCGAGAGACGCTTCAAGCAGCCGCGCCTGGTAGCCGTATTCGCCAGCCGTGTGCATCAGTGAGCTGATGTCCTTGCCGAAGCAACTGCCGCCCCACCCGAGGCCTGCGTTGAGGAATCCGGCCCCGATGCGCTTGTCGAGACCAATGCCGGTCATTACTTCGGTCACTTCGGCGCCAACACGTTCGCAGACGTTCGAGATCTCGTTGGCGAAACCGATCTTCATCGCGAGAAAAGCGTTCGCGGAATACTTGATCATTTCCGCGCTGGTAATCGTGGTTGCCACCACCGGGACCCGTCCCATACTCTCCGGGCGAGGCGCGAATGAAGGATCGACGAACTCCTGGTCCACGAGCGGGCGGTAGAGGTCGCGCATGATGCTTATCGTGTGGTCGTCCTCAGCGCCGATGACGATGCGGTCGGGATAGAGGGAGTCGTGAATGGCGGAGCCTTCGCGAAGGAATTCGGGGTTGCTCGCCACGCCGAAGCGGACGGTTTCGCCAGCGCCGGGGTGCGATTCCGTCACGCCATCGCGAACGAGGGTTTCAACGAGGTTGCCGGAACCCACCGGGACGGTGGACTTGTTCACGACAACGCGAAATCGCCTGGCATCCATGGCGGCGCCAATGCCGCGGGCCGCGGCTTCCAGGTAGGTCAGGTTCGATTCGCCGGACGGCAGCGGCGGAGTTCCGACCGCGATAAAGATGACGTCGCTCTCGCGCACGGGAGCCGCAAGATCCGTCTGGAAATCAATGCCGCCTCTCTCCTGTGCGAGCGCGATCAGTTTGTCCAGACCCGGCTCATAAATCGGCGACTCCCCCATGCGCAGTTTTTCGATTTTGGACGCATCCGTATCCACGCAAGTGACGCGATGCCCCAGGAATGCAAGGCACGCCCCTGTCACCGTGCCGACATAACCAGTTCCGATAACCGTTACTCTCATGTAAATAGCTCGAAATATGCCTTTTAAATAACTTTCGTTCATTTTACCAGGCGAGCCAACCTGAGACCAGTTGGTCCAGGGATTCATCGGTACAGTACTGCGGTTTTTCGGCCTTATTGAGTGTCCAGCGTTCGATATGGTCGACCCATTCACCGAAAGAAAGGGTTGTCAATGGGCCGAGAGTCTCAATTTCGAGCATTTCAGCGCTGGCAAAAGTCTCATAAGAACAGCCCATATCCGGGTAAATTTTCCCCGGATCAGCCGTGTAAGTCTTTAGAAACACTTCACCATTCAGAAAATAAGCGCCCCAGGTGCGGGCGTTGAAGTGACCCAGTTTCGTGTGGGTGGAGATATTACGGTCGTGACGAAGTACGAGATATTTCTCAAGAAAAGTCCAACGGGGGTCCCGCAAATCGGTAAAAGCCCACATGACCAGAGGGTTCGTAGGGCTGAGAACGTCCTCGTGCCGGCCGCGCGGAGGGAAGCCAGTCACGGCGACTCCGCCCTGGGCGAGCATCGTCAGAGCCCAGACCGAAATGGTGACCGGCTCAGCCCAGGTATTCTGCATCCGGTGCGTGACCGTCACACCAGCGCCCAATTCATCGATAGATACGACCAACTGCTTGCGAAGACCGGTCAGCGGCTCGACTGGTTGGGTAGCGATCAGGGTTGCACCGGAGACTTCGATTTCGGCGGGGTCGTTATCGGGCGCGTAGGTGCGCTCGAACGTTTCCGGCGCGAGCCACACGCGATGTCCACCGCGAAACTGCCATCTTTTTTCGCCCGATTTTCCGAGCTGATCCTCGAACACTTTGAAGAAGTTCTGGCCGCCCACGAAGCCGTACCGCATGATCCGCGGGCCGATGTCGCTGGTAACCACGAGGTCGACTTCGCCGTTGGAAACGCGGTAACAGTTGGGCCAGCCGCCCCATTGGATTTTGGAGATTTCAACAGCCACAGAGTTTACTCAGAGCTTCCTGGCCAAAACCGCGTCAAGATATTGCCCGGTCTTTCTGCCTTCGACGTCTCCGAAGCCCACCTGCTTCAGGAGCGCCCCGTATTCAGAGAGCGACCGCTCTTTGCCCTCAGTAAGGACCAGCATGCTGAGCGATTGCAGGTGGGCGTTCAGGGGACCCGAGCGGTCTTCCGCGACCAGTTTCTCGGCGAGCAGCAGCGCTCCGCCGGGGGGCAGCCGATCGAAAATACGACGAAGCAACAGGCGACAGCGGTCGTCGTCATAGTTGTGAAGGATGCGGCCCAGGGCGAACAGATCCGCCGCCGGGAGTTCATCGCTAAAGAAGTCGCCCGCAATCAGACTCAGCCGGGCACGCGCCGGCGACGCATCGATGTATTCCTGCGCCATGGGAAGTACCTTCTGAAGATCGAAAACGATGCCCGTGAGATTGGGCCAGGTTTCGCACGCCGTGATGGCCAGATGTCCCGTGGCGGCGCCGAGATCGGCAAATGTGCGATGGCCGCTCAGATCGAACGCCCTTGCGACGGAAGGCGACGTGGTGAGGCCCAGACCGTGCATTCCCATCGTGAAAGTACGCATCTTCTCGGGCGTGCTGAAGAAGTTCTCGTAGATCGGCTTTTCCGACCCGAAAGTCTGAGTCCATCGCGCCGTTCCTTCACGAACGGCGTCCTCGAGATTTCCCCAACAGGGGTACAACATGAGGTTGGAGTAGTTGATGTAACCGTTGAGCGCGCGATCGCTCGCTTCCCGCAGATAGACGCTTGCGACGGGTTTGTTGGCGAAAACGCCGTCACTGCGGTTGAGAAGGCCCATTCCCACACAGGCTTCGAGCAGGCGTTCCGTCGCGCTGAGATTCGTTCCGAGGCGGGCAGCCGCTTCCGCGGCGGTGAGCGGCGCGCCCTCCAGCAGGTCAAAGATCCCCATGCCGACGGCGGCGAACATCACCTTGGAGCGGCGGAATCCATCCAGCAGGTCGATAATCGGCGCAGGGTCCGGCAGACTCATTTTCGAAAATGATCGAAGCCCATCGGGGGCAAAGCCGAACCGTTGTGGCGAACCTCCCCCGGTGGACCCTTGATGATCGTACCAATGCGGGTCAAGGGGATGCCTTCAAAACCCTCGGGAACTTCGATGCCGGGGCGGACGGTAAAGAGCAGTTCGTACTCCTCCCCGCCGTGCAGAGCCTGATCGAGTGTGGCCCCGCGAAAGCGTGGCGGGTCCGAGATTTCCGCGGCGAGCCCCGAAGCCAGGCAAACGCGACGCAGATCGAGAGAGAGACCGTCGCTGATGTCGATCGAGGCCGTGGCGCGCAGATGGTCCCGCAGGAAAACGCCGAGGCCCAGCCGCGGTTCCGGGTTCAGATGCCGCCGCCAGGCTTTGCCTTTTCGGGATTCGAGGCCTCGGGCCGAACCGCCCAGAGCGCCGGACACATAGATTGCATCGCGCGCTTTGGCGCCGTCGCGGCACAAGGCCTTGCCCCTCGGGGCCACGCCGCAGACGGTGACGTCACAGATGCACTGCTCGCCTCGCGAGAGATCGCCGCCAACAAGCGCTGTTTCGGTGTGGGCCGCCAATTGCGCGAGCGAATCGAAGAACTCCGCCACCCACCGGTCACTAGCCCATCTCGGCACGCACAGCGAGACGAGGCAGAACCGGGGTACGCCGCCCATGGCGGCGATGTCGCTTAAGCTGCGCGCAAGCGCGTTCCGTCCGATCTGCGCCGCCTTGTGAGTCTTTCGGAGAAAGTGAACTCCCTCTATGAATAGGTCCACTGTGAAGAGAAGGTCCTCGGCAGAGCCTTTTGGCCGGTAAATGGCGCAATCGTCGCCGATTCCCAGAGTGATGCCAGATCCTTTCGGGCGTTTGGTGATCTCCTGGAGCCGTTCGATAATTTCGCTCTCGCTGCGCACTCTTCTGCGGCGCCCTATATTCCTGGCGGCAGGAAGGCGGGTTACTGGCTTCAAAAATACGTCCTTGATCTCACATTACAGGCTATGCGATACTCCATGACGCAGTATCAATGTTGTCAGATCGATGTCAGTGAACGAAAAGGAGCTACGACAATCGTAGCTTTTTCTTTTTGGGACCCTGCTCGGTCAGTACGTATCAGGAGAGCGTCTGTGAAAGAAAAAGGCACCGTTAAGTGGTTCAACGCTGCGAAGGGCTACGGCTTCATCCAGCGGTCAACCGGGGACGATGTATTCGTCCATTTCTCTGCGATCCAGTCCACGGGTTACCGTTCGCTGGATGAGGGCTCGCAGGTCGAATTCGAGGTCAAGCAGGGTCCCAAGGGACTTCAGGCGGAGAACGTTCAACGCATCTGAGCGGCCATCCCCGGTCCATCCGATCTCAAATTCCAATAAAGGCTCCGGTAACACGGAGCCTTTCCTGTTTTCGGGCGCACCCGGAAGCTCAATGCTAGTCTGAAAGCGAATGCGATCGGGCTTCGTCGGTGTCGCAGTCGTCATAGCCGGGTTGGTGTGTTGGTTTGGAGTCCGAGCGCAGCAACAGCCTGCGCCAGCGCCCTACACGGACGATCCCGAAACCGTGAACACTCTGAATCGCATTGCCAAGCAGACCGCACGCCTGTCCCCGTTGCTGGAACAGGTTCATGCGCAGGACTGGGTCGCCAAGGGCGCTTCGGAGACCTACGCCGCGCAACTCGAATCGATTCGCGCCCAGGTGCAGGCGGTCGGGACCGAAATGAGCGGCATTGCGCAGCATCCCGACAGCATGCAGGATTGTCTGAAAGCGCTCTTCCGCGTACAGACGCTGCACGTGTCCATGCAGTCGCTGATGGGCGGATTACGGCGTTACCAGAACGCGGCGCTTGCCGACCTGATCGAATCGATCGCGACGGAGGATCAGGGAGATCTACAGAAGCTTCAGAACCACATTCTCGAGCTGGCTAACCGTCGTGAGCAGGAATACCTGATCGCCGATCATGAAGCGCAACGCTGCCGGGCGGAGATCTCGCGCGAACCGGCTAAGAACACGAAACGCACTACTTCTCACTGATTAACCTATGCCCTTTGTATGTAGCATCTGCGAAGAAGAATCCACGCGTATCTGCGCGAACTGCACAAAGGATACGTGCGGCAATCACCTTTGCGAGAAATGCGGCTGCTGCAGCGACTGCTGCAGTTGTGATGTGGAACTGGCGCCCAGCGAGCCGGAATCGGTGATGTTCGTGCGGCAAGCTTCACAGACGCCGCATCCCCATCCCATGCCCGATCCGGACCCCGCGCCGGAACCGGAACCGATTCCAACCTATCCGAAGGACGACCCGACGCTCTAGCTGCGGGATTCCGAGCCTTTGGCGGACCACGCGCGATCGACGTGCTTTCGCGCGAATTCCAGGTCTTTACTCAAGGCGCCCATCACGTTCTGGGGGGCGTATTCGGTTGCGATGGAAACAGGCCCGGTAAAGCGAGACGACGCGAGCAGACCGAAGAACTTTTCCCAATCGACCATGCCCTCACCGAGCGGGCATTTCCGGATTTTCCATTCGGCGCCGGATTTCTCCCAGTAAAAATCCTGGAGAGACACGGCTCGAAGACGAGGCAGCGCCAGCCTGAGCGCGGCTTCCCATCCCCCTAAGCCGCCTTCCGCAGTAGCCTCGGCGGGATCGAACATATACCCGATCCATCGGGCGTCCATGTCGCCAATTACGATTTGCGCATCCCACACCGCCTCGCCGACGTAGGCGCCCGCATGGTTCGGGAACATCGCGGTGATTCCGCAGCGCTGAGCGAGAGCGAGGATTTGCGCCAGTTCGAGCCGTACCTGCTGGAGGCGTTGCCTAATGTCCTTCGATTGCCCGTACTGCCAAAGACCAAGACGGAACAGCGGAATCTGCGAATGGGCGGTCAGGTAGAGAACGGGGTATATCGTCGCGTCAGCGGGCGTGTTGATCGCGGTTGTGATCATCGGCACATCGAGATTGGATCCGCGAATACTCTCGAAGGCGCGCACAAGATCGACGTTAGTGATGCGCGGATCGACATGGCCGCCGATCATCACCGTGAGGTCAATGCCTTCAAAGCCGATTTGCGCCGCCACATCTCCGATCTGCGCGTAGTGCAGTTTCGCGAGATCGCCTGAATACATGCAGAGCATGGGCTTATCGCGTTTCGGAGCCGAAGAGCCGAAGCGGGGCTTTGCGGGATCGGGCACCGGCTCGGGTTGCTGCGCCTTCAGGCTGGCCGCGGCTAGAGCCGCGAAAAGGCTTCGGCGTGTCATCCTGAATCCATCCTATCCGAATCGTCTGAAGCCCACTGGTTTCCGCGGCGCAATCCCATCGGCGTGGTGGGCCATCGCGGTTCCCTCGCCACGCACCATGAGAACAGCATCGCAGCGTTCCGGCATGCGATCGCTTGCGGGGCCGACGCGGTGGAGTTGGATGTGGTGCTCACAACCGATGGGGAACTTGTGGTGTCGCACGATCCCGTGAACTGCGCGGTTCGCGATTTGCCTGCCTATGTTCCGCGGCTTTATGACGTTCTGGCGCTCGGGGAAGGAAACGAGATAGTCTTCGACATCGAAGCCAAGGAATGCGGGGCGCTGACTCCAGCGTCGCGCGAGTTTGCGCGCAGGATCTTTGACTGCGTGGATCAGGCTGGCTTGGTAAATCGCGCGGCGCTGCGCTGTTTCGAGCACGCCGTTCTGCGCGCGGCGCATGAACTGTGTCCGGAGATTCCGCTGGTGGCGCTCACGGCGCATCGTGCGGCGGATTGGGCCGGGATGGCGGAGCGGGCTCACGCGCGCTGCGTTTCGCCACACTTCCGGTTAGTTTCGGCTCGCGAGGTCGCAAGGACCCAGGAGGCCGGAATCGTCGTGATGCCCTGGACGGTGAATCGGCCACGCGCGTGGGAGCGGCTCATCGGGATGGGCGTCGAATGGATCATCACCGACGATCCGGCAGCGCTGATCGCTTATCTCAAGGCTAGAGACGACGCGTAACCGGCACGCCGTTCGGATCCATGGTCATCCGGTATTCGCCTGTGCAGGCCGGGTCTTCGAAGTCGAGCATCACGTTTTCACCGATTCCTTCGATCAAACGGTAGCGCCAGGCCTCCTTTGCTGTGTTAGCGCCGGTACACGGGTGGGAATCGATTTCGTCGGGCGGACCGAAGGTAATGTAAATGCGGCCGCGGTCGGTCTTCCAGCCGGCTACGGTCTGACCGGGAAAATGGCCGTTGGCATATGCGATGCGCCGGTAGTGCTCCTCTTTGAATTCATTTTCAGGGGTGCCGGGCGTGGGATCGCGGCGAAGCCAGAACTGCTCGACGAACTGCTCGCGTTCGCCATCGGTCGTGAGTGCACGGAATGCGCGCCGCTCGGCGTCGGTGATGATGTACGCCACATCTTCGTTGAGCCACTTGTTCCAAGGCGCGGCGAGTTCGGCCTGAAGGGCTGCCTTGGCGGATTGCGTGGCGTCCTGCTGCTGGGCCGCGGCAATGACCAGCGCACCGGAAATCGCGAGCAGAATGGCGGCAAGGATCGGCGCGGGTGTCGCTTCTGCCGACGGGACGCGGAGGATTCGACGGATGCGCGCGGAAAGGTCGCCGCCGTTCGCCGCCGGGGCGAGAGACGTACGGCTTTGTTCGAGCCCCGCCAGCGCCGACGCGTAACAGCGCGGCTCGGATCCCAGAGCGAGGACTAAATCATCACAGCAGTATTCGCGTTCGCGGCGGATGACCTTCGAAACCCACCAGACCGCCGGGTGATAGAATAGAAGGCCTTCAATCGCTTTCTGGGCCAGGTTCACCAGATAATCGAGACGGCGAATATGGGCCAGTTCGTGGGCCAGCAGGGGCTCGATCTGTTCGGCTGGCATATTCGTCAGGCAACCGAGTGGCAACAGGATTACGGGCCGAAGGAATCCGGCTACGACCGGTACATCGACATTGCGAGACTCGAGGAGGCTCACTACGCGGTCCACGCCCAACCGCCGCGCGAGTGACGCAGCGCGTTCTCGCCATTCGGACGACCCGCACGGTTCCGCTTCACTGCGAAGACTTCGTAGGGTAAACCAACCCATCGAGCTCCGCAGATAGAGCAGCGCGATTCCGGCAAACCAGAACGGCACGAAAACGCGCATCCACTGCTCGACGCGCACGTACCAGGGGAGACCTGGGGCGAGGATAGAGCCCGCGCCAACAGCCGCGACGCCGAGGTGTGTCAGGCCAATCGCGCTCGCGACGAGAGACTTCGGGGAATAAAGCAGCGCCACCGTAATTCCAAATGCAACAGGCATCGCAAATAGCGCCGCGCAGGCTGCCGCGTAACGTGCTCGAGGGCCGCGAAACACCAGGAGCGCGAGACCCGTGAGGAGCGCGAAAGCGGCGCCCTCCCACAGAAAATGGAACAGCGCTCCCGCGAGCGCGGCGGTCAGGGCGGTATTCATTTCGACTCCTTTTCGTGTTCGTAAGCGTCAAGCAACCGGCGGATTTCGTCAAGTTCCTCGCGCGAGGCCTTGCGGGCCGATAACGCGCCCATCAGGAGACTTCTCGCCGAGTCGCCAAATGCGCGACGCATCAAGTCGCCCGCGAGTTGGCGCTGGGTCCACTCGCGTGGCAGCGTTGCGCGGTAGACGTGCGCGCGCGCCTGCTCATCCCGAATCACCAACCCTTTCGTGGCCATGATCTGCATGAGTTTCAGGATGGTGGTGTATTGCGCCGCACGGGCCCGATTGATCTCTTCATACACATCGCGCACGGTGCTGGGACCGCGGCTCCAGAGCACATTGAGGATTTCCAGTTCGGCGTCAGTGGGGCGATCAGACGAAACCATCTACGAAGACATTACTACGAAGACTTTCGTACGTCAATGGCGATTTAATTGTAGGGCCTGTTTGGCCCGCTCACGAATGCCGGGGTCCGGGTCTTTTGCGGCCTCACGCAAATGCTGGCGAGCTGCGGCGGTGTCGCCTTTGGCCGCAAGAATTCCGGCGGCGTTGATGTGCGCAAGACCAAAATCCGGCCGCAGCCGCACAGCTTCGAGAAACTCGCGCAGCGCGCCCTCGGCATCGAGGTCGTGCGCGAGCAGCGTGCCGAGAAAATTATGGGCATCGGCGGATTTCGGATCAGCCTTTACGGCTGCCTGGGCCTGCGCCCGCGCTTCGGGCAATTTGTTCAGACCGGCCAGAGTGACGGCGTAGTTCACGCGGATATCAGCGTCATCCGGTTTGATTTTGATGGCGCGCGTGAAATAGTATTCGGCTGCGGGCAGATTACGTTGCGCCGCCAAGAGATGGGCGAGATTGCCTTGCGCATCGGGCATGTCAGGCTCGATCCGCAGCGCATTGCGCCACGCGGAGAGAGCGCCGTCGAAGTCGCCCGCTTCCGCGCGCAAAGAACCGGTCTGGTTGTAGGCGTCAGCCAGGAACGGGTCTAAAGCCAGGGCCTTTTCGAATGCCTCCATACTGTTGGTTGCGAGGCCGAGCTGATACCAGAGGAGAGGGTCGTCCGGCGCCGATTTCACGCCGCGCGTTAATAACTCCGCCGCGCCTCTCGCATTACCCGACTGCGTGAGCGCCGCCGCAAGATCGACGAGAATGACTGGCGAGTTTGGCTGGCGATTCAGCGCCTCGTTCAGGGGCTTCACCGCGTTCGCCGCATTTCCGGCGGCCAGCCAGGCCTCGCCCAGTTCGGTGTAAAACTCGGGACGCGCCGGTCTCTGGTTTTCAATTTCCGCTGCGAGGCGCGGCAGACCCGCCTTGAGATTGCTCTTCTGAGTGACCTGGGCCACCGCCAGATATAGCGCGGACTTGGGCGTCGCTGGAAACGGCTTCGGATAATACGGGACCACTTCGCCGTGGTACTCGTTGCGATCGAATTCCGCGCGTTCGTCTCGGGAGACGAGCAGGTCGTCCGGCGGCAGCCGACGCTGAATGTAGTGATCGGTCATCACGGCGTGAATGACGTCCTGCGCGCGGCGTTTCGCCATGTGGCAACTGACGCAATCGCCGGATTTCGGATGAGCCGCAGCCAACGACTGGTGACACGAGCCACATACGCCGTTGTAGTGCGCCGTTGCCTCCGCCCCTCTGGGCACGTCGTGGGGATCGTGGCAGGTAAGGCACGTCATTTTGCTTTCGAGGAAGCACTTCGATTTGCGAAGACGGTAGGCCGAATGCGCGATCTCGAAATCGTCCTGATATTTGCTTCCAGGCGCGTGATCGAAAAATAGTTCGAAATCGCCGAGCGGCTCGCCGGCGCGATACGAAAACGGACCGCGGCCGTATTTCACGATCGAATGCGGCAGTTGCAGGCTGGTCGTTTCGAGGTGACATTGCATGCACACCTCCATCTGGCGGTCGCGCCCAAGACGCGCGGGATTGAGGATGGCTTTCCGAATATCGTCGACGTTCGCGCCGGGAGTTTCAGCGGCCCGAACATGCGCATCACCGGTTCCGTGGCAGCGCGCGCAGTCGATCCCCTGTGGCAGTTCACCTTCATACAAGGCTTCGCTTCCGGGCTCTTCGTGTCCGGCAGGAATTTTCGGGTAAGCATTGTGGCAGAACATGCATTCATATGCCACAGCGCGCGGTGGCGGGGCATAGTCGCGGTCGTGCCCGGGATTCATCGCCCACGTTCCACCTCCTTCCGAATACCATGCGAGAGGCAACTCGATCAATGCGCCACGCGGAGTCTGAGTGAGAAATGTCTTTACGTGATTGCCGGAGCCCATCACGAAATCGATGCGCGATTCCTGAACCTCGGTCTCTTTCCCGTCGTATCCGATGCGCCAACGGCGTTGATATGGTGCGCCATCGCGTTGTTCCATCGCATACCAGGTGTCGGAGAGCTTGTGGTAATACTTCGCGGCTTCGACCGGTCCGGGCTTATAAAAAGATCGCGCCATTCCGGTCTTCGCATAAGATGCGGCGAGCTTCGGATGGCATGTCGCGCAGGAGGTAGCCGCTACAGATGCAGGCGCGGCGATGAGGAAAGCAAAGAGCAGGCGCGAAGGCCTACCCCGCATCAGGTCTCCAGAAGGGTTCAGCCGCCGGCACAAATTCGACCGGGACCTCGGTGATAAAGGTCTTCAGCCAGTCGGCGCAGTATTTCATGCCCGCCTGCTCGGAGGGGATGTGCCCCAGCACGATCAGGCCCTTCTTCTTTCCGGATGTGATCGTATCGGCCGCGTACTCGATCAGTTCCCACTCCCGCGCTTCGCCAATGATGAGGGAGTCGAGGTCAGGACGCATGAAGGGTCGCAGGCTTCCCGCATAACCCCAGTTGGCGGAAACGGAACGGACCTTCAGGTCTGGATCGCCGACCACGCGCATGGCCCTGATTTTGAGTTTGTCCTGCATCTGTTTCGCCAGCGCGCCGAGCGTGATTCCATCGAAGAGAAACTGGCGGGGGTTCGCAGGGTCTGCGTTCTTCCCCCAACCCAGAGCTTCGGTCATGCCGGTTGCGATTCCATCGGGACGATGCGCGTGCCAGTGATCGTGAAAGCGGAAGACCACCATCTGATGGCGATCGAGGAAGTCCTGTTTGAAGCGATAGGTGGGGTCTTCCTTCAGAGCATCGGTTTTGTCTTCGTGTGAGTAAAAGGTTGGCTCATGGGTAATGACCATGTTTTTTCCCGCCGCAGATGCGCGCTCAACGGCATCGAGTGTCGCCATCATTGTCGTCGCGATGCCTGTCACGGGAGTGTCGGCGCCGCCGGATTTGATGGTGTCCACGGTCTCAGCGCGCCAGGGAACACCGACATTCTTTTTGATGCGCTCGATCACCTCGCCCGCCGTGAGCGTTTTCTTTTCCTGAGCTTCCACAAGGCTCGCCGCAGCCGCGCTCAGCGCAAAGGATCTTCTCGATAAAGCCATGATTGGTTCTTCCCGGAGTCTATCAACAAAACAGAAAAAGGCCACCTCGATCAGAACTCCCCCGCTGCTTAGAACGAGAAGCGAGCCAGCAACTGCAGGACGCGCGGTCCGCCCGGCAGCGTTGTACGGCGTGGCGTTTGATGCCAGAGCCGGCAAGCCAGTTACGACGCCGTTGCTCTGCGGATAGGCAGCGAAGTTGAGAGTCGTGTTCAATGCAGTGAAATTCGCATGGTTGAACACGTTGAACACATCCACGCGGAACTGGAAGTGGAACCGTTCTTTAATCGCTACTTCACGCTGCAGAGCGAGATCGAAAATGATCAGACCGGGGTTGTAGAGCCAGTCTACGCCGAATTTTTATAGGCTTGCCGCTGTCTCTTTTCGCCGCGGAGTTAAGCGCCGTTCCACGAAATAGATATCGCGGGTTCACGCGGCAGATGCCCGCGCGACATTGCGGATGCGAGCGCGGCGGAAGTGAAACCGTTTTTCCAAATTGCGAATTGGGTATCCTCCGCCGTATACTTCGCAGTAATCTGGAATTGCCGTGCGTACTATATCGAAACGAACGCAGTACGGCCTCAAGGCCATGCTTGCTCTGGGGCGTCGCTATAAAGAAGGTCCGGTTCTCATCGGCACTCTCGCACGAGAGGAAGCGATTCCGATCAAATTTCTGGAAGCCATCCTTCTTGATATGAAGAGTCGTGGTCTTCTCGAAAGCAAGCTGGGCCGTAAAGGCGGTTACTATCTGAACCGGCCGCCATCCGCGATCACGATCGGCTCAATCATCCGCATCATTGAGGGGCCGCTCGCGCCGCTTCCGTGCGCCAGCGAGACCGCATTCCGCGCATGCGATGAGTGCCAGGACGTTGAGAACTGTGGCACTCGCGTGATCATGCGCCGTGTGCGCGATGCGATTTCCGACGTGCTCGACAGGACTACTCTCGCTGACTTGCTGCGTCAGGTCGATAATGGACGCTCGGAACGCGCCGTAGTCGAAAGCATGATGTACCACATCTAGGTTCTCCTTATCCTGTCTCGACAGGATGCGCGAACGGATGGCTGAGGAATATGCTCATGCCGGGGCAATATCGTCATGACTAAAGTTGCGCTCGGCGTGTTGGCGTGTTTTGTTGTGGCCGGACTGGCGGCAGCTCAGACTTCTCCGGCGATTTCGGGCACGTGGGTTCTCAAGAAGGACCCGACTGTGAAGCTCGTCGTGGAGCAGATTTCAGATAAGATCCACGTGCAGGAACGAAAAGGTGACGAGGTTGTGACCGAATACACCTGCAACACCGTTGGCAAAGACTGCGAGATACAGGACGAAGGCCACGCGGCCAAGGTCTCCGTGTGGTTCAACGGTCCCAAACTTATTGAATTGAAGACAAAAGGGAGCGAAGTCACGCGGCGACGTTTCACGCCAGCCGCAGATGGCCACTCGTTGGAAGTGGAGCGCTCCGCGATGTCAGCGGACGGTAAAATAGAGATTCTCGCCTACTCCCGGTGAATTATTGGCTCACTGTGGGCAGAGGAATCTGGTAAACGCGCTCGAACCCATTGTCAAACCAGGTTACGGAACCCGTTCCCAGGCCGGGGTTGTCACGGTCCTTTTTGCCGTTCGCCAAAACGAATGCTTCCGGTGGAAGGTCGCGATAGCGCGCAGCCACCCACACGCGGTCCTGACCTGGCCATCGGCCGCCGTAAACAGCTACCGCCTCGATGCCAGGTTCCGAAAGAGCAGCAACGAATACCTCGTCGAGAATTTTCGCTGCGGTCTCGGGACATGCACGGAGGAGCAGATCTCCAACGGAGATCTCAACCTTGCTGCCAGCCAAGTCTTGCCGAGCGACGATACGACTGACAATTTCTGACAGCCAAGTCTCAGGGAAAGAGGACCGGCCTTCGGCGGCCGTAGCCGATAAGACGCTATGGTCGCGGACCGAAATGCGCTTTCTCGGCATTCGGAGCAGGACCAGCAGACTGAGCACCCCGTACACTGCAAGCGTGGCCTGATCGGCCAAGCGGTCGACCTCCAGAGAAAACGCCGGGGGCATCGCTACGGCCACAGAGACTCCGCAGGTTGCAGCCGCAACCGTGCCGATCGCGCGGCCGTATGCTCTCGAAAGAACAACGACGGCGACAACAGCCAGGCCGCATAGCGACAGGAATACCATTCGCAATACGATAGCTCACCCCCTTGTCACAAGAAATCAGGTTTTTCTTAGGAAGTCGAAGTCACAGCCCTCGTCGGCCTGGTTTACGTGGCGCAGAAACATCCAGCCGTAACCGCGGTCGTAATGTGATGGCGGCTCCGGGCGATCCGAAAGCCGGCGGGCAATCTCCGCATCGTCAACCAGGAGATTGAGGCTGCGGGCCGCCGTGTCGAGCTCGATCATGTCTCCTGTCTTCGCAGCGGATAGCGGCCCTCCGGCGGCGGATTCGGGAGCGACGTGCAAGACTACGGTTCCGAAGCTGGTCCCGCTCATGCGGGCATCGCTGATGCGCACCACGTCGTCGATTCCCTTATCGAGGAGAACGCGTGGCATCGGAATCTGGCCCCATTCCGGGAAGCCGGGCGCGCCCTTCGGCCCGCAGTTTTTCATAACGAGCACGGTTTCAGGCGTGACGGGCAGGTCGGGCGAGTCGATTCGGCCGTGCATTTCGGCGTAATTCTCAAAGACGAACGCCGGACCGCGATGCCGAAGCAGACGGGGAGAAGCGGCGGTGGGCTTGATGACAGCGCCGCGCGGCGCGAGATTGCCGCGAAGCACGGCAGTACCGCCTTCCCTGGAAAGCGGCGCGTCCGCAGTGCGGATCACTTCGCGATTCCAGCATTCGGCGCCAGCGAGGTTCTCGGCGACTGTCTTTCCGTTAGCGGTTTTCGCGCCCGCGTGCAGCAGGGACTGGATTTCCCGCATGACGGCGGGCACGCCACCAGCCTCGAAAAAATCTTCCATCAGATAGTCGCCCGAGGGTTTCACGTTGACGATCCATGGCGTTTTGCGCGAGACGCGGTCAAAGTCATCAAGGCGCAGATCGATTCCGAGGCGGCCAGCGATCGCGAGGAGGTGAACGACCGCGTTCGTCGAGCCGCCGATCGCCATATCGATGGCGATCGCGTTTTCGATCGCTTCGCGGGTCATGATTCCCGAAGGGCGGAGATCTTCGCACACCATTTCAACGATGCGCTGCCCGCTTAGTTCGGCGATCGTCAGCCGACGCGAATCGGGGGCTGGAATAGCGGCGGATCCGGGCAGCGTCATGCCGAGCGCTTCGGCGATCGCAGCCATCGTGCTCGCCGTACCCATCACGGTGCAATGCCCCGCGCTGCGCGCGATTCCGCTTTCGACTTCACACCACTCCTCTTCCGTGAGCTTGCCTGCGCGGAAGAGATCGAAGAGTTTGCGTCCGTCGGTACCCGCCCCCAGCTTGCGATTGCGCCACTGGCCGCTCAGCATCGGGCCGCCCGTCACTACTATGGCGGGTACGTCTGCGCTCGCGGCGCCCATCAATTGAGCCGGGGTAGTCTTGTCACACCCGCAAAGCAGGACCACGCCATCGATCGGATTCGCGCGAATTGATTCCTCGACGTCCATCGACATGAGGTTGCGATAGAGCATCGATGTCGGTTTCATGAACATTTCGCCGAGAGAGATGGTGGGGAACTCGAGCGGAAAACCGCCCGCGCGCCAAACGCCGCGCTTCACCGCTTCCGCAACAGTGCGGAGGTGGGCGTTGCAATTGTTGAGTTCGCTCCAGGAATTGCAGATTCCGATCACGGGCCGGTTCTGAAAGACGTCAGCCGTGAAGCCTTCCGAGCGTAGCCACGCTCGCCGCGAGAAATTGTAATATTCCTTGCCAGACCACCACTCCTGGCTACGCAGTTTCCGGGATAAGTTGAGTGGCATCAATGCTTAACGATACACCTTCATCAAGCTTTCGCCTTTCCATCACGCTCTTGTAACTCACCCGGTTTACAACGGGATCATGAGGTGCGACCTCCACGTTCACACGACGCACTCCGGAATGTGCACTGTGCCCGGACTGAGCCGTATCTGCCGTGAGTCTTACAACGAACCGCGCGCCCTCTACGAGACTCTCAAGCGCCGGGGAATGGACCTCGTAACCGTAACCGATCACGATTCGATCGACGCCGCTGAAGAACTCCGTTGCTATCAGGACTTTTTTCTAAGCGAAGAGGTCACGTGCGTGCTCCCAAGCGGCGGAGAGATGCACGCGGGCGTTTATGGCATTACCGAACGCGACCATGTGGAACTGCAGCGGCGCCGTACTGACGTACCGAGCCTGCTGGCTTACGCTGTCGAGCATCGCCTGTTCGTAACCGCGAATCACATCTATTCGAGCCTTACCGGACGGCGTAAAGAAGAAGACTTCGCGGTATTCGCGCGCGACTTCCACGGAATTGAAGCGGTGAACGGTCAGATGCTTTTGTGCGCGAATCGTCTGGCTGCCCAATTCGCGGAGCTATTCAACAAGCCCGCAATCGGAGGCAGCGATGCGCACACGCTGCATTGCGCGGGGAAAACTTACACCGAAGTTCCGCAGGCCCGCACGGTTGAAGATTTTTTACTTGGACTGCGCCGCGGCCACTGCGTGCCCGCGGGAGAATCAGGCGACTACTGGAAACTAACAGGCGCCGTTCTCTCAATCGGTGGAACGCTGGTTCGGCAGAACTGGCCTTACGGGCTATTATTCTCGGCGCTTTTCGGAATCGCTCCTGTGGTTACCGCGATGAATTATCTCCGCGAACTCGTCTTCGCCTGGTACTGGGGCACAGTGAACAGGCCTGCCGAGCCGAACGCCGCCATGAGGGAGATCGGGTGATCACCCTCTCACGCGCGCGCGTTTCCTCAACGCTTTCGGCGCCGGACCGGAAACTGATGCGCCGCGTCAATCGATGGCGCGCTCCTCGCTGGGTGCGTTGGTGGATGCTGGGCGCGACGCGCGCGGGAGACGGGTGGCTGTGGGGGCTCATCGGTCTGGCTCTGCTCTTTTCCTCGGGCGCGGCGCGTTTTCGCGCGCTTGAGGCCGCCTCGATGGCGGTGACCGAAGGGATTTTGCTTTTCCATATCGTGAAACGCATTTTCAGACGAACTCGCCCCAGCGATATCGAACCTCACTGTTGGGCGCGCACCGTTACGAGAGATCGATTCTCGTTTCCATCGGGTCATTCGACTACGGCCTTTGCGGTCGCGTTTTCTCTGGGATCGTTTTACCCCGAAATCATGCCGGTTCTGCTGGTCCTCGCCGTTAATGTGGCCGTCTCCCGCGTGATCGTCGGTATGCATTTCTTGAGCGACGTCCTGGCGGGCTCCGGAATGGGAGCGCTGTTAGGTTACGCCGCCTTCCGGTTCGCCGCCTGATCGGCGCCAGGCGCATGTCCTGGGCGGTTCAGGTAGGCGCGGCGCAAAAGGGCGGGGATTCCAGAGGGAATCCCCGGTCCAGCCGTTAAGCCGCAACCAACGCTTCGCGCGTCGGAAACTCCACAGTGAAGAGCGAACCCTCTCCCTGACGGCTTTTGGCGTCGATAGTCGCGCCGTGCAGTTGCGCGATGGTGGAGGCGAGTGACAGGCCCAACCCGTAGCCGCTTTCGCCGTGCGCCGAATCGGCGCGATAGAAACGCTGAAAAATGTGGGGGAGATCCGAGGGTGAGATTCCAATTCCGAAATCTTCCACGGCGATTCGCACGCGCTCGGCGGCGAGGCTGGCCGTTACTGTTACGAGCCCGCCCTCTTTCGAATATTTGATGGCGTTTTCGATCAGGGCCAGGAGGAGCCGGCGAAGCGCTGGTTCGTTTCCCGAAATCGGCGGGCAATCCTCCAGAAGGTTCGTGCGCACCCGGATGTTTCGCGCGGCGGCGAGTTCGTTCAACTCCGAGACGACTGCCCGCACGATATCCGCCGGGTCCACGGAGCGCATGGGTATTCGATCCGCGCTCGCGCCGCTTCGCGCAAGAAACAGCAGATCGCCGACCATGCGGGTCATACGTTCGGCTTCAGCTACGATCGTACTCAGCGAGTCACGATAGGACTCGGGGGTGCGCGCTTTGCGCAACGCCAATTCCGCGCCGGTGCGAATCACCGCAAGAGGGGTTCTCAGTTCGTGAGAAGCGTCCTCGGCGAATTGCGAGAGAGCCTTGATGGCTGTCTCGAGGCGATCGAGCATAGAGTTCCATACTTCGGTGAGCCGCTGCAGTTGATCACCGGTGCGTGGCACGGGCAACCGCTGCGAGAGATTCTCGATCCCGACCATTCGCGCCGCCGATGTGATCTCGTCCACCGGGCGCAGAGCGCGGCGGCTGAGCAGCGCGCCTCCGATACCGGCCGCACCGATCAGCGCCGGAGCAAGCGCGACGAGGAGGAGACGCAACAGTTCCATGGCGCGGTAGATCGATTCCGCGGAGGCGCTCACCGAAAGGTGATAGGACTCGTCTCCCCAGTTGAAGTATTTCTGGACGCGCCGTTGATGGGGCGGGACCACACGCCGCTCCGGATAGCGGAACACGAATCCTTTGGCCCCGCGCAGTTCGATATAGCTGGATTCCGGAAGAGCTTCGCAAAACTCGACGAGTTCGCCTTTCAGATGATTTCCGGATTCGAGCTCCGCCTGATGGAGGAAATACGACTGGAACCTCGCCGCGCTGTCGGTGAGGTCACTGTCGAGGCTTCGCATCAGTTGCTGGCGAAGAGCGACAAAGATGGCTCCGCTGAAAAGCGCCAGAGAGACAGCGAGCGCGCACGCGTACCAGACGGTCAATTTGAACTGAATCGAACGAGTGCGGAACACGTTACGGCTCCCGCATCATGTAGCCGATGCCACGCACGGTGTGAATTAGCTTGGGCGGGCGCGTATCCACCTTGAGGCGGAGGAGACGGACAAACGCTTCCACCGTATTTTCGTTCACGTCGCTGCCGTATCCCCAGACGTCATTGAGGATGGTGTCGCGCCCAACGACTCGCCCATGATTGCGCATCAGAAGTTCGAGCAGGCTGAATTCGCGAGGGGTGAGATTGATCGACTCCGAACCGCGGATTACTTCGCGAGAACCCGGGTCAAGTTTGAGATCGCCGACCTGAAGGCACGCAGGACGCGCTATCGCGCCACGGCGGCTAACCGCTCGGACTCTTGCCAATAAGACACCGAACGCGAACGGCTTGGTGAGGTAATCGTCAGCTCCGCAATCCAAACCTTTTACGATGTCAAGCGCGCTGTCGCGAGCGGTGAGCAGAAGCACGGGCGTCTGATTTCGCGACTCCCTGAGTTTTTTGGTGACAGCAACGCCATCCATGCGGGGAAGCATCACGTCGAGCACAATGACATCGAAGGAGGAGGTCTGCGCGATCTCGAAGCCCTCGGCGCCGTCACGCGCGACCACCACCTGATGGCCTTCCTCGGTCAGACCGCGGCGCAGCAGTTCGGCCATGCGATGCTCGTCTTCGACGACCAGAATCTGCATGGAGTTCTATGCCGGCTGGCTCGTGTCGCGGCGGACCCATTTGTACGCCGCGATCGAGTTTTTCCAGAAATACTTCTCCGCAGCCGTGCGGCCCTTCTTATCGAAATAGGTCTTTACGATATTAAATTCGACCGGGTATTCGGCCCAAAGGTCGCTGTTCGGCCAGTCACTGCCGTAAAGGAGGCGGTCCTCGCCGAAGACATCCCAAAGTTCGTCGATTGCTGACGTGTACAAAGCGGGATCGGTGGGAACCTTTCCGTTGACGCGCCGGGCTACCCCCGAGATTTTGCAATAAACCTGGCGGCGCTTCCCCAATTCCTGCAGATCGGCTTCGTAGGCCTTGCGCGCGGCGGCGTCCCCGGGTTTCTCGAGGCGCGGCAGATGATCCACGACGACGCGCAGTGAAGGGACGCGATCCGTGAGACGCACGAGGTCGCGGATCAGCTTTGGGTTGGGATTCGCGGAATCCATCATGAGGCCGGCATCAGTGAGGGCTTTGAGATTCGCAATGGTTTCGGCCTTTGCGATATTAGCGGTAAAGTCGCGATCCCAGAGGTTTCCATATCGGATTCCCCGAAACAACGGATTCTTGTGGAAGCGCTCCAGTTGAGTCCGGAAATCCGGCTTATCCGGATCGAGGTCGCCGACCGTCCCTACGATGATCTTGTCTTTGGCGGCCACGTCAAGAACCCACTGGTTGTCTTCAAGCCAGGGACTTGCTTCTATCTCGATTGCGCCGACGATACCGAAGGGCTCTGCGATTTTGCGATAACGATCGGGCAACGCGGTCTTATAAAGGACCGCTTCCGTTTTCGGGGGCCAGGGTACTCCCTGTGGACGATTCACGTCGAACAGGTGAATGTGGCAATCGATGACGGGAATAGAGGGCGCTGCGTCCACGCGGGTGATTCCGGCCGCCGCGCCGGCGGCAAGGAAGGTTCTTCGGTTCACAACAGCTATATCTATCAGTTCTGCTTTGCCGGTTCCATAGCCCGGGATCGCGCGCCTTCTCAATACGACGGGACGCCGAGCCGCACCTGAGCCGACGCGGGGAGAGCCGCGAGGTAAATGATGCCGCCGGGATCCGAGTGTTCCTCGACCATCTCCTGCCCGTCTACTTCAATGTGATACGGGCGTTTTGGCTCAAGACCGACGATGAATACGTCGTCGGTCGCCTCGTTGTCGGCGCGTTTCGGCACGCGGAACTGTTTCGCATCGCGCGCGAAAAAGACCGTCGCTTCTTCGATGTCCATCGGCTGGTGCGCGAGGCGTGGATCGACTTGAGTCACGCTTCCGTCCGCGAACAATTGCAACTGTCCGTCGAAGAATCCGATCCATGAGGCGTCGTCTTCCCAGGACGAGCGAACAAACAACTGGCCACCGATCTCGTCGTGCTGGGCGAGAGGCACATGATAGTAACTCAACCCTGGCTGATACGGATTCGCCCACATCATTTCGTAAGGGATGCCGCGGGTTCCGCGCATGGCGAAACGGTCATTCATCAAAAACCCCTGGAGCAACTGCGTCTCGGAGGCGTTCGAGTCGTATGCAACCATCGCGAGTTCCGCGACGCGGGAGAGTACAGCTTTGCTCAGGTCTGGTCCATTCTTCTGGATTTCTTTGTCCGCCGGAATGCGGTATTCGTTCTCGGATGCGGGCCAGGGCGCCGGATAGTGCGCCATCAGATGGATCAACGGGTATTCTTTGAACCACGCCGGAAAGGTCTCGCGCAGATCGAAGTTGAGGTTGTCGCGAATAACGTGCAGGAGTTCCATGAGCGCGCAGGCCTCATTGTTGGGCACCCTGGCCTTCGCATCCCGAATGGAGGGGATGAAGCTTCTAAGCCAGAATGTTTCAAAGGCGTCGCGCAAGGCTTTCTCTGAGACATCGGGGTGAGCTTCCGAAATCGCGACGGCAGCCATCGCGAGATTACGAGCGTCTGACAACGTCTTCGGCGCGGGTCCGGCGGCGGCGCGCTGCAGCCTTGCGAAAAGGCGCGTCTGATCCGCTTTCGAGATAATCGGCTGGCACCAATCGGCGATGATCGCCAGTTGGCGGATATCGGTGGCCGAAGAGCTGAGCGCCCAAGCGATAGCGGTGCGGCCGGCAGTTTCGTCCTGGGCAATCTGGTAGCGTAGCGCCGCGACCCATCCCAGTTCCGGGAAGGGCGCGTTGCCGGTCCATAAGGTGTCGAATTGCACCCAGCGGAGCGACTCGCGCTCACGCTCGCGGCGCAGGAGGCGCAACCGCTGAGGACGAAGAAAGATGCGCGGATTCTCCGAGTAGACCCGAAAGCTCTCGGGCCGGCCCTGGCCAAAAAGTCGAACCACAGGAAGAGCAAAAAAAGAGATTGCCGCGCGCCGCGTCATCCGATCCGATTCTGTCACAGCTTCAAAACCGCAGCCCCGGAAACGCCGTCGTACTTCAGCGCTTTGAGGGCGCGGTTGGCTTCGCTCATCGGAAAGACTTCGATTTCGGTGCGAATGGGAATCGCCGCGGCGGTTTTCAGGAATTCGCGGCCGTCGTCGCGGGTGTTGTTCGCGACGCTGCGCATGATGCGTTCCTGATAGAGGAGGTCGTAGCTGAAGGAAGGAATGGGGCTCATGTGAATGCCGCCGAGAATCAGGCGGCCGCCCTTCTTGAGAGCTTTCAGTGCCGGAGGAACCAATTCACCGGCGGGCGCGAACATGATGGCGGCATCGAGCGGCACGGGCGGCTGCGCGTCGGCCTCGCCGGACCACAGGGCTCCTAATTCCATCGCAAGGCGCTGGTGCTTCACGCCTCGCGTGGCTGCGTAGACCTCCGCGCCCCAGTAACGCGCGACCTGGATGGCGACGTGGGCCGCAGCGCCGAAGCCATAGAGACCGAGTCGCGCGCCGGCGCCGATTTCGGCAAGGCGGAGACATCGGAAGCCGATAATGCCAGCGCAGAGCAGCGGGGGGGCCTGAACGTCTGTAAAGGCAGCCGGAAGTTCGTAAACGAAGGCTTCGGGGACTGTGGCGTACTCGGCATAGCCGCCATCGACCGTCCATCCGGTGAATTGCGGATTATCGCAGAGGTTTTCGCGGCTGGTGCGGCAGAATTCGCAGACGCCGCACGTTCGGTGCAGCCACGGCACGCCGACACGCGCTCCTTTCGATATGAGGCCGGCACCCGGGCCGTGCTCTTCCACTACGCCGACAATCTGGTGACCGGGGATCACCCGGGGTTTGCGGACCGGAAGTTCACCCTCGATTACGTGTAGGTCGGTCCGGCACACGCCGCACGCGTGGACCCCGACCAGCACTTCGCCCTCGCCGGGCCGAGGGCGCGGGACATCGGTCCACTCCAGCGGCGCGGTTTCTATCGGGGCTGGCGCCGGTAAGACACATGCTCGCATAGATTTCAGCGTGACAGATTCGCCCGCCTGTGCCCACCGGTGAACTGAGCAGCGGGCGCGTGAAAGCCTCAATTCCTTAAGCTCCAACATGCTCCGGGGCGGCGCCTTCCGTGCGGAGTGCTTTGGAAGGGTTGTTATCATTAGTGATTAACCGCAGCCTCCCGATTTCCGCCCCGGCGGGATGCCGGGTACACACACGGGACCGCATTTTGATGAAAAGATTTCGCGTTTTTCTGGCCCTTCTGCTCACCGCAGGAGCGGCCACCGCTCAACAGTATGTGATCAACACGGTGGTAGGGATTCCGGGCGTGCAAGGTTGGTGGGGCGATGGCGCGGCCGCGACGAGCGGCCAGCTCAACAAGCCCTCCGCGCTCGTGCTGGACAAGAACGAGAATATCTACTTTTCGGATTACTACACGTTCGTAATCCGGATGGTCACGGCGAGTACGGACTTCCTCAGCACCATCGCGGGGAACGGCACGAACGGGTACGTGAACGGCTCGCAGACGACAGCGAACGGCGGCGACATCAGCCAGATCGGTTTGGTACACGGGATCGCGGTTGACGGCAACGGGAACGTTTACATCTCCGACACTTCGAACTTCGTGATCCGGAAAATCGACACGTCGATGAATACAACCACGTTCGCCGGTGCCAACCAGAGGGGCTACAGCGGCGACGGAGGAGCGGCGACCTCCGCTCAGCTCTGGTTTCCCGCCGGGCTGGCGTTCGATAAGTCTGGAAATCTGTATGTGGCCGACTACGGCAGTATGACGGTCCGCAAGATCGACACGAGCGGTAAGATTTCGACCGTGGCGGGGACGGGCTCCTTCGGCTACAGCGGCGATGGCGGTTCTGCTAACAAAGCGGCGCTGGGGCTGCCGCTCTCGCTGGCCATCGATCCGGCAGGCAATATTTTCATCGGCGATACGGGGAACAACAACATTCGCGAGATCACGCCGGACGGCAATATCCATACCCGGATTTCCAACGTGAACGCGGTGAGCCTCGCGGTGGACGCGTCCGACAATCTTTATTTCGTGGATGGCGTCAGCCCATTCGTTTACAAGATCCTGAACACCGGGAGCGTCCTCGTTATCGCGGGCAACGGCGAGACCAGCTATGGCGGCGACGGCGGACAGGCGACGCTTGCGCGACTCGATCATCCGAACGGCGTGGCGGTGGACGCGTCCGGGAATGTTTTCTTCTCGGATACGGACAATGAGATCATCCGCGAGTTGACTGCTGTGCCATTTACGGTGGGCGCGGCTGTGAACGCGGCTTCTAACGTTCAACAGGCGATCGCTCCGGGCGAAATCGTGACGCTGTTTGGCCAAGGGATCGGGCCTTCGACCCTCACGCCGTTTACTGTCACGAATGGATTTATCGACAATCAACTGGCTGGCGTGACTGTGACGTTCAACGGCGTTTCCGCGCCGCTGATCTATGTTTCGTCCACGCTGGTCGCGGCCGTTGCGCCTTATGAGTTGCAGGGAGCTTCTACCGCCAACATCGCGGTGAGTTATCAGGGCGCCATTTCCTCGACGACGGTGGTACCGGTGACGACGGCGGCCCCTGGCATCTTTACGGCAGACACTTCAGGGCTGGGGCAGGCTGCGGCGGTGAATCAGAACGGTTCACTGAACAGCGCGGCAAATTCGGCCAGCCGAGGTTCATTCATTTCTTTGTATGTGACGGGCGAGGGCCAGACGTCGCCGGCTGGCGTTAATGGCAAGATTGCCTTGACGCCTCCCTATACGAAGCCGATTCTGCCTGTTACGGTGACGATTGGCGGATTGCCCGCCAATGTCACCTATTATGGCGGGGCGCCGACCGCGGTTGCGGGATTGATGCAGGTTAACGTGCAGATTCCGGCGAATGCTCCGACGGGGGCGGCGGTGCCGTTGACGGTGAACGTTGGCGCGATTGCGGCGCAGTTGGGCGTGACGATCGCGGTGAATTAAGCGATTCCGGCGATCCGTTCAGTACCGTAGGAGTCGGAGGAATGGGTGAGTGGTTGAAACCGGCGGTCTTGAAAGCCATTTTTTCCCGTTCCCGCAAGCGCAAGAAAACACTATATAACCTCTTGCCAGCCAACAGCTTGCAGCGATTTTCGATCTCACCTGATTTCCCTCAATTTCACTGATTTTGACGGGTCTGTAGTGACAAAAAAGTGACATCTGAGCATTTTGGAGCGGTCGGGCATAGTGTGTCACTGTCATTCTCCGCAAGTCACTGAGCAACGGATACTTACTTGCCTTTTTTCTGCATCGGGGTTCGAATCCAATCCAGGGAGGAAGCGACGGTCTGGAACACCGCCGACTGCAACCCCTCAACACGCGAATGCGACATTCAGAGACCGGAAATCGACTTGAGCTGCGAGGTGTCCATACTTTTCAGCGACAGTGTCAGGGCCGAACGCTTATGGCCGACGCTAAGAATTTGCGGCGGGCATTCGTCGAAGTACTTCGCATCGCCAATTACGGAGCCGTCAGCGTAGACACAATCGAATCGCTTCGGGAATCCCCACCGGGCCATCCTCGAAAAGGCGATCCCATATCGAGCACACGTCGCGGTGCGTGCGAGGAATTCGAAGGCGCGGCAATTCAAGCCGGTTTCCCGTTCCCGCAAGCGCAAGAAAATACTATATAACCTATTGCCAGCCAATAGCTTGCAGCGATTTTCGATCTCCTGATTTCCCTCAGTTTCACCGGTTTTGATGGGTTTACTTGTGAAACAAACGTGACACTTGCACCATTTTGCGGGGAATTCTTCTCCATCCTAAACAGCTGACCGAATGCTCGAATCCAGCGATGTTTGCAGCCGTTTTGTGACGCTTAGCCGATATTGCGGGCAGTCGCGGGTGTTGGCGTCTGGGCTTCGAGTTCAAGTTCCTCAACAAACCGGAAGGAGCCGAGGACATTGTGTCGCCCACCCCGGACGTCCAACCTGAAGTCAAAGAGTGACCGGTATTTTCTGGGTTTCTGGGCACAATTCCTGGCGACGGCTCTGCCTGTTCGCCAAGCGCCTCGAACGCATCCCGAGAATGATTAATCGAGTTATGGGACAATTCTCGCTCGGCACCTATCGCAAGGTTTCAAAGACGACGTCCGGCCGCCCGAGGAAATAGGAACGTCTCGAGTCAGAGTCGCAGAAGATTCATATAGGCTGATTTGATTGGATCGCTATTATCACGAAGGCGAATTGAGGGCCTTGGGCCTGACCAGCGTTGGCTATGACGTACAGGTCGATCGTACCGCCATTCTTGTGAATCCTGCAGGAATTTCAATCGGCAATCAGACGCGCATCGATGCCTTTTGTCTGATCAGCGCTGTGGGGCCGGGAGTAACCATCGGAAGCCATGTCCACCTATCTGCGGGGGTCTATATTTTTGGAGGCGCGGGCGTGTGGATCGAGGACTTTGTATCGGTCTCCGCTCGGTGTCTGATCTATTCGGTCAATGACGATTATTCTGGAGAGCATCTGGTGGGGCCCACGTTGCCCGCGGAGTTCCGCGACGTTGATGCCAGGACGGTACGGATTGGCCGACACGCTGTTGTGGGTGCAGGCTCCGTAGTGTTGCCGGGGGTTACATTTGGCGAGGGCTCGGCATGTGGCTCGCTGAGCTTGGTGAAGCAGGACGTGACCGCGTTCACGATTGTGGCCGGCGCTCCGGCGCGTGTGGTAAAAGGAAGGTCTCGCCGCTTACTCGAGTTAGAGGCTCAATACCTGCGTGGCCAAAATGGCGCGCGTGCTTGACAGGCCAGAGCAGCGGGGTCTAGAGCGAATGAGACGAATTCTTTTTGTTCAGCTATTTCAGGCGGAGGAGAAACAACGCTTCTGTCCCGGTAGCCGCGAGGTCACCCTCGCGTCCAGCTGTACCATCGGCCTGGCGGCAGCTTTGGTGGCATTAGAGGTGGAAGCCCGAGTAGCCATTCCATCGTTCACTTTCCGGCCACCGCACTGGCTGTCCGCAACGCTTAAGCTTGTCGGGCTGGCCCAGAATTTCGGAGGACTAGGGTGCAAAGAGAGGGAGCGGCGCTCGCCCGCGGAGGTCGCGGATCGTCCCAAGCCCAAGCTAGTGGTAACGCTGACCTTCTCGGCGGGGCTGATCCGAGGTATACAAGAAGGCGTCACATGTCTTGAGGAATCGTCGTACTCCGGTCGCATCGGAGTGGCACTTCCCACATGGCGGATATTGTTCGCCGTTGGGGCGTAAATATCGATGAGGATGCCTTGATCCCTCCCGATCAAAACAGCCCGCGAGGCGATTGGAGGTACCCCCTAGTGGAATTGAGCGATGAGTTGCTTCGGGCCGTAGATTCGAGTTGGTATGTGCCTCCAGGAGATAACGAATTGCCACGGCTGGGCAATTTGAAATCCGTGGCGTATTCCGCGAGCGCCCGCTCGAAAAGTACGCGATCCTGGTGAAATTTCCGAATCGCTCGATCGGATAGACGACTTTCCCGTACCAGCACACTGTTGTTATGGCAGCGGACAATGTACGCCGTCGTCGCGGACCGGGGCTCCGGGTGGTCAAATATCAGCGCCCATTCGAGCCTGCGAACGGGCGATTCCAGTTTTTGAACGATCGCCCCAGCAACGCTCAATCTTATCCAGCGAAAGGATAATGTTCGGCAGTCAAGTTGCGAACGAATGTCTGAAACTCGCGATTGCTACCGGCGAGATCCAGTCCCAGAAACCTTTCAAACGCATCTTTTTCGGCGAAGACATGCTGCCTGTCGAACTGGCTGGTACGCAGGTAATGAAGAACTACGATACGCCCGAGTTCGTAGGGGTAGAGAGCATCCGCTTGGGGATCGTTAGGGAAGTTATAACGCATGGGCAATGCTCTGGCCGGGAGCCCCAACTCGGCGATCGCTAGCGGTATCGTTACCTGGGAGGAAAAGTGGTTCCCGAGGACGCGATGTACCCGGGGAACCATCGCCCGATACGCCTCAGAAAATCGCGCGAACAGGGCTGGCGGTCCTGCCAAAAAACCGTAGTTGACGTAAAAAGGGCAACGGTTCGCTAATGCCGGCTCCTGCAGGCTATACCTATGCTCCAATGCGATTTCACGTCCCAGCAACGATGCCGCCAGCCTTTCCCAGTCCCTCTCCGGTTCCCCAGTCGAATCTGCCCATGGAAAGTGGTAATGAGCGATGACACCCAGCAACGCCGGTTCGTCAACGAGGGAGGCGGCCAAGCCCGGCAATGCCCGTATCAAGGCTGTGTCGGCGTCGCAGAATATGACCATGTCGGCATCCGGCCGGAAAAGGTCACATCGGCGGTCGACCTGCGCAAGGTAGCCGCGCCGTCTGAATTCGGCAGGGTCGACCCACTCTACTTCAATCCGCTCAAAATACCTACTCCAGCGAGAGGGAATCGGGACGATTGTCTCATCACCCAGCGCGGCCACTACGCGGGCCCTGCGGTACACTTCTCCCAACGCGTCCAATGCCAAGCGGAAGAAGGCAATCTGCGAGAAAAACGCATCGTTCGGGCTTCCCGGAATCAGAAAGTCTATTTTCATTCATTGCTCGGACGAATCCACTACTTTCGCATACGTATCGGGGTAAATATTCATGAAGGGTGACCTGGCCTTTGCCGGAATGGGCGAGAATGTCGCGATCTACTCCCCGGCTCCAATCATTGGTCGGGACCGCATTACGATTGGCCCGCACGTGATGATCGACGATTCCGTATTCATCGGGAACCACGAAGAATTGAGTATCAGCAATCAGGTCCACATTGCGTCGCACGCTTCAATTAGCCGGCGCCACCTGCGTCTGCTGCGACTTCAGGGGGATTTCCTCCGGCGCCGGTGTTCTGACAGCGACAGATCCTTTCTAGGGGGGCTGGCTAACGGGGCCCACGATCCCGGACAGCTATCGAAGTCCAGAACGGGGCAAAACTGTAGTCGGAGCGCCCTGGAGCCAACAGCGTTGCTCTAGCGAATATCGACATCGGCGAAGGGGTAACCGTCGGCGCCGGAAGTGTGGTATGAGCAATCTCGCCCCTGGGGATCTGTTGGCGCTCCTGCGCGGCGCGTCGGCACCCGCCGATTCCGCAATTCCGATTCTCTGTTGTCGCGTATCGATTAACTTAGTCGCGCCTTTATCCCCGCCGCGTGTTCGATGACAAACCGTAGCAATTCGCAGATGCGATCTACGATCTGCTCGTCCACCGCAGTGCCGGTAGGCAGAACCATCACTCGTTGGCATAACCCCTCTGTTTCGGGAAGATCCACGGCCGCGTAGAAGGGATCAGAGCGGTATGGTTCCATCCGATGACAGCCTGGATAGAAATAACGCCTGGCAAGCAGCTTTTCGGCCTGCAGCAGTTCGAGCAGCAAATCCCGGCTGATGCCGGCAACTGTCTCGCTCACTTCGATCACCACGTATTGATAATTGCGTCGCTCAGCGTCATTGAAAGGATAGAGGCGCAGCCCGGGAATTCCCTCGAGCAAAGAGCGGTACCGCTGGTAATGAGCAAAGTTTACGCCGACGAATTCGTCCAGGCTCTCGAGGGCCGTTAGCCCCATAGCCGCCGAAATCTCGTTCATCTTGCCATTCGTCCCGATACTGACAACTTTGTCGTATCCCGCGAACCCGAAATTTCGCATCAGCCGAATTTTAGCGGCGAGTTCCCCATCATTGGTCGTGACGGCGCCGCCTTCAAACGTATTGAAGTACTTCGTCGCGTGAAAGCTGAAGATCTCGGCGTTTCCGAAGGCGCCAATCATCCGCCCGTCATGGGAGCACCCGAACGCGTGTGAGGCATCGAACAGCAGGGCCAGTTTGCGCCGCTTTGCAATTTCCGTCAGCGGCTCGATGGCGCAGGGCTCGCCCCAAACGTGGACTCCGATGATGGCGCTGGTACGCGGCGTAATCATGTTCTCGATCTTGGCCGGGTCCAGATTGTGGCTTAGCGGGTCAATATCGCAGAAAACCGGTTTCATCTCCTGCCATTTCATCGCGTGTGCGGTGGCGACAAAAGTGAACGACGGCGCCAAGACCTCCCCGGTCAGACCCAGGGCGCGGATTGCTATTTCCAGGGAAAGGGTTCCATTGCATAAAGCAATCGCATGCTCCACCCCTAAATATTGGGCAAGGCTGGTTTCCAGTTCACGAACCATGGGACCGTCGTTGGACAACCAACGGCGGTCCAGCACTTCATTGACCCGTTGTAACAAACGTTCGCGGTTACCGATATTCGGCGCGCCTACGTGCACTGGCGCGGCAAAGGCCGGTTGGCCCCCAAACCGCGCCAAATCGGATACGGATGTTTTGGCCACGCGCCGCTGGCGGGGAAGAGCGACTGAGCCCCCGATGGATGAGACGGTCAAGGAAACGATCAGAGTACCAGAACACGCGCGAGCATCGACTCACCGCGACGTTTCTCGCTACCCAAATGGACTCACGTCGGAATATCAGCGGCTGCAATTACTGCCCGCCGCCGGTGGCCTTTGACAACCCTGAGCCCAGCTGCGTCGCTGCCCCTCCCCGCTCGCTGGCCGGCTTCTCGACCTCCACCTGAATTCGGTGGGCGTTCGCATAGGCGTCATGGCGAATCCCGGTGAGCTGCCAGGAAACTTTCAACCCAGAACGTCCCCCGGCGACTCGGAACTGGTTGCCTGAAACTTCGCTCGCCACGTACACCGGCGCGTAGCCTCCCACGCAGGTGAGTTGATACCGGAAATCCTGATTCAGGGCTTCAAACCACTCGGGCAGCGTTACAGTGGCCTCGCCGCGCTCATCCAAGATCGCGATGCCGTCATAGATGTTCATCATATCCGGGGATTCCACGAAGGAGTGGTAGAGATATTTGTTTTCGGGATCCAGAGGGTGATCGATGCGAAAACTGCCGCCGCCCTTGGAAACGTTGCCGGTCACGGTCAGGTTTCCGGCGAGTGTCATGTTACCTTGACCATCCACACTGAAAACCTGTGATGTGCCGCTTAAGAAATCGGAGCCTTGAGGCCCCGAGAACCCTTTCAATAGAAATCCGCCGTTGTTGTTTGAGGAATAAAATGCTCCCGCTGTTCCGTTGATTACACTGCAGGTGCTAGTAATGCAGGTCCCGCTAAGCCCCCCGATACCTACGCCGGCCGGACTTCCAGACACACCCGCGGCGCCAAGGGCAAAGCCGGAAGAGGCCGCATTAAGCCCCACCACACTAGGGGTGGATGAGGGGCCTGACTGGTTCGAAGTACCGATTACGCCGCCGGCAAAAGATCCCTGACCCTGCCCGTCCACGCGGAAGACCTCGGTAGCCGTTCCCGTATTCGCTCCTGCGGTGCCCGAGATACCTTGCAAGAGTATTCCCGTGGTTGCCGTCTGAAACTGACCTGCCGTTCCGGGCACCAGCGTACATGGGTTCCCTGGCGAACAAGCCATGCTGACACCCCATACACCGACTCCGCCGGGACTGCTGGAAGCGCCTTCGGTGCCAATGGCGTTACCGGAATTGGCGCTGTTAAATCCAACCACTCCAAAGACTCCGGCCCGATTGGAATTTCCACTAACGCCAGCCCCGTTTGTACTCGCCGTTCCGCCTGACACACCCACCGCATAGCCGGAGAGAGCGCCGTTAAACCCATTAACACCGACTGCTCCGGCCACATTTGCATTCCCCTGCACACCGGCTCCGCTACTGCTCGCCGTTCCGCCCTGCACACCGACCGCGAAGCCACTTGCGGCGCTGTTAAACCCACCCACGCCGTTATTGCCCGCCAGATTGGCACTTCCCTGCACGCCGGCACCGCCGCCGGCCGTGGCCGAATTAATGACCCCAAACACCCCCGAACCGTTGGGACTGCTCGTCCCGCCGCTGACGCCCATTGCGAAACCACTTGTGGCGCTGTTAAATCCGTTGACGCCGACGGCGCCGGCGACACTGGCATTTCCCTGTACGCCGGCTCCGCTGTTGCTTGCCGTTCCGCCTGATACACCGACCGCGAAGCCAGTTGCGGCGGAGTTAAACCCGCTGACGCCGGCGGCGCCAGCTACACTGGCATTTCCCGCCACGCCGGCTCCGTTATTGCTCGCCGTTCCGCCTGTCACACCGACCGCGAAACCACTAGTGGCATTATTAAAGCCAGCCACGCCGCTGTTGCCCGCCAGATTGGCATTTCCCTGCACGCCGGCGCCGCCCGCGGCCGTGGTCGCATTATTGGAACCAAACACCCCCGCGCCATTGGGGCTCCTCGTCCCACCGTTCACGCCGACCGCAAAACCACTTGTGCCGCTGTTAAACCCGTTCACGCCAGCGGCGCCGGCTACGCTGGCATTTCCCTGTACGCCGGCGCCGTTATTACTCGCCGTTCCGCCTGTCACACCGACCGCGAAACCACTAGTGGCATTGTTAAAGCCAGCCACGCCGTAATTGCCCGCCACACTGGTATTTCCCTGCACCCCGGCCCCGCCGCCGCCCGCGATCGCATTATTAGCCCCAAACACCCCCGCGCCGTTGGGGCTGTTTGTCCCACCGTTCACGCCGACCGCGAAACCACTTGCGCCGCTGTTGTACCCGTTCACGCCGGAAGCGCCCGCCTGGCTGGCACTCCCGCTCACCCCGGCCCCAAACGCCCCATTGACGGTACCTTGTACCCCCACAGGAAAGCCCCCGGAATTCGACGTGTTCACCCCCGATAAAGCAGCGCCATTTTGCGTGTTCGCCGTGCCCTGCACGCCGCTGAGATTCAGGTTGCCTGTTACGCTCAGGTTGCCATCCACCTGGGCGTTGCCGTTCACCTCCAGTGTCGCTGCCGGGGTCGTCGTCCCGATCCCCACATTGCCGGCACTGGTAAGCGTAAATTGCGGATTGCTCCACTGATTGTTCGTAAAGAAGTGAACATCATTGCCAGGCGATGTGCCCGTATGCCCGATTAAGAGCTTGTTGGTTCCGTTCTGCGCAAACCACGCGATCGAGTTCACCAATAGTCCCGGCGCCCCCGTCGAATACGCCCGCATCAGCATGGTCGAATTCTGATGCGATACCTGCACCCCCGCCGCACCAACCGCCCCCGAAACATCATTCGATTTGATATTCAGTATGTTCTGAAAACCGGCGGCATTCGCCTGAATATCCAATGACGCACCCGGCACAGTCGTGCCGATCCCGACATTGCCGGCTTTGGTAAGCGTAAATTGCGGATTGTTCCACTGATTGTTCGTAAAGAAGTGAACATCATTGCCAGGCGATGTGCCCGTATGCCCGATTAAGAGCTTGTTGGTTCCGTTCTGCGCAAACCACGCGATCGAGTTCACCAATAGTCCCGGCGCCCCCGTCGAATACGCCCGCATCAGCATGGTCGAATTCTGATGCGATACCTGCACCCCCGCCGCACCAATCGCCCCCGAAACATCATTCGATTTGACATTCAGTATGTTCTGAAAACCGGCGGCATTCGTCTGAATATCCAATGACGCACCCGGCACAGTCGTGCCGATGCCGATGTTGCTTCCGGATTGCCACATCGCCGAGCAACCCACGTCCGTCGGGTCCGTGAACACGCCGATGCAGTTTGTGCTTCCAATGTCCGCTCTGGGTTTCAGCTTGCCGGCGGAAGTGACACTCAGCCCCGCGCTGCCGGATGCCCCCGTTGCCGAGTTACCGCTCGAGTTCCCTGACCCCGCGCCCGGCGCCAGCATGAAGGCCGACGCCGGCAATCCCCCCAACGTCTCGGCATCCGACGCCTTCAAAGCATACGGCACGGCGGCCAGCCGGATGCGCTGCTGTTCCGTCTCCCCAGACCGGTTGATTTGGATGCCGAGCCACCGTGATTCCCCGGAACTGAATAAGTCCATCGGCACGCCGCTATTCAGTGTGGACCCCATCAGCGCGCTGTAATGACCCTCGGCATCCACATTGACATTCTGCGTTTCTTGCCACAGCCGCGTTCCGCCGGTTTCCTCGGAATAAACGGATAAGGTCACGCTCTCCACAGGTGCCGCGGGCAAGCCGTTAGCGGGATGGAACGTATTGTTGATTCGCAACAGGCGTGGAACTGAGGTACTGGCTTGGTGATCGGGGAGACCTTGCTGGCCGGATAACCCCAGAATGAGGCTCAATCCGATTACGGATGCGCGGAGAGTAAACATGTCGGTCAGGCTCCAAGAGAGTTAGCGGAAAAATTAGGAAATGAGTGCCAACATATATCAGGCTCTGACTATCCACAAGGCCTTTAAGCTTGTGCGGCGGAAGTAGTACTTCTAGTATTTCTAGAAGTACTGATCGAACCCCGAGAACTCCCAGGGTGAAAAACCCGTGCGCCTCCCAGTGCGGTGAAAGTTTGACAGATCGAAATCACAATGACGGGTCAAATACCTTCAGGAGTCGCACTTCCTACCGGCGGCACCAGTGAGGTGCATATTTTCATCGGGGGTGCCATACTCCCCCCGATCACAATCCGCGAGGCCATTGGGAGTACCGCCCGTTGGTGCAATTGAACCAAGAGTTGCGGCGGGCCGTAGATTCGAGTTGGAATGTGCGCTCCAGAAACATCAAGGTGCCAACGCTCGGGCAGTTTGGAACGAGCGGCATATTCCGCGAGCGGGGGCTGGAACTTGCGTCAAGCCAAGTCAGCTGGATACCCGACAAGAACAGTGTTGGCGTTATCGAAATTGCCCCGAGCCGTTCCTTGTGGTGGTTCAAACCCGCTTTGTTAAACTGGCCCGCCTGGCGCTGTTAAGAACCTGAGGATGGGGCCAGCGCCGGCGAGGCGAGGTTTCGTCACAACATTTCGAGCAAAGAACTCGAGAGCGGGGCAGCCGATCATGGAGCGACATCGCCCATCCCTAGCGAGTCTGGTATGTGGCGAAACAAGTTTCAACGCGTAAGACGCTGAATGCAGGCGAGATTGTTTGTAAACCGAAAAGATCGTCAGACCGCGATCGGACGTCCGATGTACGCGTCCAAAACTTCATCGATCGGGCCGGACTTTACGACTTCGCCACGATCGAGCCAGATCGCGTGATCGCATAGCTCCTGGACCATGCCTGAGGCATGCGACACGCACAAGATGCTCTTGCCCGCGGCGCGGAATTCGCGAATCTTGCGAAAGCACTTCTCCTGAAATGTGGCATCGCCAACGGCGAGAACCTCATCGACCAGAAGAATGTCCGGATCCATGTTAATCGCGACGGAGAAGGCAAGCCGCATGACCATGCCGGTCGAGTATGTCCGGAGGGGTTCGCCGATGAACTCCTCGCCGATTCCGGAAAAGTCCACAATCTCCTCGAAAAGATCCGTCGTACGCTTGCGCGTGAGGCCCAGAAGCGCCGCATTGAGATAGACGTTCTCAACGCCGGTGAGATCAGGATGGAAACCGGAGCCGAGTTCGAGCAGGGCGGCAAGCCTGCCATTTACGGCAATCGACCCTCGGTCGGGGCGCGCGAGACCAGCGACTAGACCGAGCAGCGTACTTTTCCCGGCGCCGTTCGGTCCCACGACTGCCATACTTTCGCCGCGCTGAATCCGAAAAGAGACATCTCTTACCGCCGCGAAACTCTCGTGTTTCCGCCGGGTGAGCACGCGCTGCACTCGGTTGCGCAGCAGAACGCGGCCGCTATGGCGGTAATAAGTCTTCCAGACGTGGTTGAATTCGACGATACACATTGCTCAGAGGTAGTCGTAAAAGCGGCGCTTGAGCCTCTGAAAGATGACAACACCCGATAAGAAAGTGAGAATCGCAACTCCCGTGAGTTTGGCCAGCAGCTCCCATCGAGGCGCATGACCGTCGATCACAATGTCGCGCATCGCAAGAATCAGGGCGGCCAGAGGGTTCAGTTTGTAGATATCGGAATAGAGAGCCGGAATCGCGGAAAACGAATAAACCACCGGCACCATCCAGAACATGACCGTGTTGATCGACTCGACCACATAGCGCGTATCGCGTATGTGCACATTCACAGCAGCGCTGATCAAGGACAAGCCGCAAACAAAAATCACCTCCATCGTCCACAGATAGGGCAGCCACGCCCAAGCGGGATTGACCGAGAACCCGGAGGCAAAGGCCAACAGGAAAAGCAACCCGATCTGAATGAGCAGGTGGAGACAATTGGAGAGCACCGCCGCAAGCGGAACAACTTCCCGAGGAATGGGCACACGTTTAATTAGGCCGGCGTTATCCACAAGTGAGGTGGTGCCCGAAATCCACGCGATGCTGAAGAAATTAAATGGGACCAGCCCGCACATGAGGAACACGGGGAAATGCGGGATGGCGTTGTTGGGCGTCAGCTTGGTGAAGACGAAAGTGAGGACGCCCATCATCACGACGGGGTTCAGAACGGACCACAACACCCCCAAGGACATATTGCGGTAACGGATCCGGAAATCCTTCACAATGAGGCTCGAGAGAAGAAATAACAGATCGCCGCGCCACGCAGCACGAGTGTTTTTATATATGGGCGCGGTCGGCGCTACTATGTCGTAACGGGAAAGAGAGACCGGCGTTTCATGAGGCATCTGTTCCGTGGGCATGCGCCTTTTGGTAGCGAATTACGCGCCAGCTTTCGCGGAAGCGGGAAGCCTCGAGGATATCACAGTATTTCGACGCTATGATCGCGTATGAAGCGTAGAAATTGGCTCTTTGAACGGAGTTGCTGACGCGCTCTTTCTTCGAGCGGTCCGTGTTCAGCTACTGATCTTTGTCGTGAAGTCGCCCGTCGAGCGACCCGCGAGTGCTGTCGAGATTCAACGTCTTCTGACGTAGCCTGGCTCCTCCGAGCGTGAGCAGAAATCTCGAAAGCCTGGTGTCGAGAAGTTCCTGGATCGTTCGCCTCAGCCCGGCATGCTCCGTTTCAAGCTGCTGAAGTCGCGACATAGCCGTTTCGCGCGTCGTTGTCTGTTCCGTTTCAACGCGCTGCAAGTGCGACACAAAGTACGCGCGATCTCCCACCTGGGCTGCTTCGAGTTCCTGCAGCCGCGACACGTCTTCCCGATGCACCGCGGCCTGCGCCGCCTCAAGTTCCTGCAAGCGCGACATCACCTCACGAGGCATTGCCGCCGACGCTGCCTCCAGTTGGCGCAGCCGCGACATGATCTCCTGTTGTATGTTGGCCTGCGCTGTCTCAAGCTGCTGTAGTCGCGCTAGCGCCTCACCGGTTCTTGTAAAAAGGGAATAGTCGAAAGGCGACGAGTACTTGCACTGAACGAAGACGAACGCACCGTCCACAGTAGCTGAACCAAGCTCGGCATCCAAGGGAATCTCAAGCCATGGATCGAAGCCCTGCAACTGCAAAATGCAGCCTGCTTCCCCATGTAATGGCGTGCAGGACGCAACTTCATTCTTAGAAAATCCAGCTATCGAACTCGCTCGTCCATCCCACACCCATACGACATTCCTCTGCGAATCCCGGACCTCCAGCGCCGTAAGCGAAACCACCGCGGGTCGATCGGCGAGATCGATCCGAAGGCTGATAGAGCCGCCACTGTGGAATCGCGGTATTTCAACCTGAGGAGACTGCAGCGTGCCATCCATCGCTACGCGCATGGAGGCGACTCGCGTCTCGGAGTATTCGGAATGCGCCCCTCGCCAGTAGATCCGGAATTCGGCTGTCGCGGTATCTGGATATCGCCGCGCTATTTCATGGGCGACGATCTCGCGCCAGCGGGGTTGCATGGGAAAGTCTTCCGGTGCGGGAACGTGTTCAAAAGACGCCCGGCGAAGCAGGACATCCCGCAGCTTTCTCTGAACATCGCTCGCCCTTGGATCCCACAAAGACGCGCCTCGGCCGCGGCTTCTCCAGAGGCTTGCGTCAATAGTCTCCGCCATCAATTCAACGCGATTGTCCGGCACCGGCCGATGCACGCCAAACCGTTGATCGAGCAAGCGAGACAGCCGCTCGCACTCAGCCTTTGGATTGGCCAATGTTCGCTCGTACGAAAAAAAGCCACCTGCCGACCGCACAACTTCGTCAGCCAGAATCGCCGACATATATTTCTGCCAGAGCAGCAGCGACGCTGTGGGGGACATGCCGTCGCGATTCAACAAGGAGTCGGCAATATCGCCCGGCTCACGAACCGGGACAAGATAGAGGACGTCGCCCCAGAGTTCCTTCCAAAATGGCAGCAAGATCGACAGCCGAGGGTCTTTCCAGAACCACGGCCGTTGACCGGCGCGGGCTGTTGCAAGCAGGTCCAAGGCTCGCGTCCGAAAGTTCCCTCGGCGGGCCATAGCGGCGAGTGCTTGCCCGGAATCCTCGCCAGGCGGAACAGACCACTGGGACTTGAACTCAGCGAGCAATTCATCGTTCAGCGCCACGAGCGGGGCCGGCTCCCAATATCCCTGGGGGTTAAAGGCATCACCCGGGATCAGCGACTCCTCGTCGGCATATGCACCCCAGAGCTGGACCAGGTGAGCAAGCAGAGATGTTCCACCGCGATGCATGCCGAGGATGATGATCCCCGTGTAGGCGTTGTTCGATTCAGACATAATCAACGCCAGTCTGCGCGGGATATGCCGACTTCGGTGGTCGCACGGCCCATCGGCTGTTCAATTGAATGGCTACTCGAGGGACCAGATCCGTGAGGTATGTCGACACCGAAGCAATATGAAGATCACAACGCGACGACGATTGTAACAAATGCGCTTGAACTCGACTGTGGCTCGGATCGGACCCGCGGAGTTCGTCCGTTATGCTGGATCGAAGTCCGCCACAGCGGCCCTCGGCGACCGCGCAGCAGTCTCGGCCGCACTGGATCGGAAAGAAGCTTATGGGCACCATCCTCATCAACCATCGCCTCGCCGCAGGTTACGTCGATACGCTTTCCATCGAGCCATGCGGCCTGATTCGTCTGGCGGGGTGGACATTTGCCAGTTCTCCGGAATTGCTCGCATCGCTCGAACTAGAGCTACCAAGCGGTGTGCGCGCTCCATGCCAGGTTTTTCGTACCTTTCGGCCCGATGTGGCCGCCCAGCACGGCCCGTCGGCTTTGCGCTCCGGATTTTGCGCCGAATTCCTGATTTGGGACGAGAGTGTTACGGCGATTCGAGTCTTTTGTCGTGAGGGCCGAGCCCGCAATAAGATCTGCGAGGCGCCGGTAGCGGCTTTCAGCTTTGAACGGCCCGCCTACGAAGGTCTCTTTCACGAAACCCGTCCGCTGCGGCGAGCCCAAATCTACGGCACCGGCCCACCAGTAAATGTGGTCGTTTCTGAAATCGCGCTCCTGATCGATGAATTCGAGGGCGATGTTCTAGATTTCGGTTGCGGCGCAGGAGCTTTGGTACGAGCGCTCCATTCTCGCGGCAGAACCGCCTATGGCCTTGAGCTCGACCGGGGTGACATACGGCATTCGCTCCGCGATGATGTCATCTCAACAGTCCGTCTTTACGACGGCTCGTTCCCGGCACCGTTCCCGTCTAAGTCGTTTGACACATTAGTTGCGGTGGAAGTCATCGAACATATCGAGGATTACTGTGCGGCTTTGAAGGAGATGGCGAGGCTTACCCGAGATCGTTTGATCTTGACAACCCCGGATATGAGCGCAATTCCACTGCTCTACCCCCATCAGGCCATACCGTGGCACCTGCTCGAAGCGACACATGTCTCGTTTTTTACTCAGAATAGTCTAGCTGCTGCTCTGAATGGCCTTTTCGATTCTGTCGAAATCATGCGTATTGGTCCAAATACAATCAATGGAACCCTTTATTACACCTCTCTGCTCGCAGTTTGCCGCGAGCCTCGCGCGTAGCGACGTTGACCGAACCGATCCATGTACCGCGGCTACGGCGGTTGCTGTAACTATGGCTGTGGCGCCGGGTCAAGGCTGTTCTGTTACACTGTCGAAGTTCACGGATGAGGGGCGATCTTTTGCTGATCGCGCGGGTTAATCAGAAATGAGCTTCAGCCGAGACTTTCTCGTTGAGGCGCGGGAAATCGCGCGCACGCTCGACTGCGATGCGATCGAGAGCGTCGCGGGGAAACTGGCAGCCATTCGGGGGCGGGAGGGCCGATTATTCATCCTTGGCGTTGGCGGAAGCGCAGCCAATGCTTCCCATGCGGTGAACGATTTTCGCAAAATCGCAGGAATTGAGGCGTATGCCCCCACGGACAATGTTTCTGAGCTGACGGCGAGGACCAATGATGAGGGATGGGCCACCATCTTCGAAAGTTGGCTCCGCGTAAGCCATCTGAATCCTCGCGATGGAATTCTCGTGCTGTCGGTTGGCGGCGGCAGCGTCGAACGGCAGGTAAGTCCAAATTTGGTAGCGGCTCTCGACTACGCCAAGGCGATCGGCGCTACGGTTTTGGGAATTGTGGGGCGCGACGGCGGGCATACCGCCCGGGTTGCCGATGCCTGTGTTTTGATACCGACTGTGAATTCGGCTCACATTACTCCTCATGCCGAGGCCTTCCAAGCGGTTGTCTGGCATTTGCTGGTATCTCACCCGGCACTCAAACGCGTTCAGACGATGTGGGAATCGCTGCCGAATGCTTCAAGCCGGAGAGCCGTCTTCCTCGACCGCGACGGAGTCCTGACCCGCCCCGTGGTAAGCGACGGCAAGCCGTATCCGCCGACCGCTCTGGCAGAACTGGAACTATTGCCCGATGCAAAGGACGCCCTGGACCAGCTAAAGCGGGAAGGATTGCTGCTGTTGGTCATCACGAACCAACCGGACGTGGCGCGCGGGACGCAGCAGGTCGCCGCTATCGAGGAAATGCACGCCTTTCTCAAGGAGCGACTGCCGGTGGATGACATTTTCGTCTGCTACCACGATGACCGCGATCATTGCGACTGCCGCAAGCCTGAGCCTGGATTGCTGCTCCGCGCAGCCGCGAAATATGGCGTGACCCTGGCCGAAAGCTACATGGTGGGAGATCGGTGGCGTGACGTTGATGCGGGCGCGAGAGCGGGCACAAGGACCGTCTGGATCGATCGCCGATATGCCGAGCGTAGCCCGTCGTCGCCCCCTGAGGCGCGCGTAACCTCCACCGCCGAAGCCGCAGAATGGATTTTGCGGGATTTGCGCAGATTTTCCTATGAAGCCGATCTCCGAACTAAAAGTTAAGCTGTACGCTGACGGAGCGGATCGGGCGGACATGTTGCGTATGTACGCTAATCCCCTCATCCGCGGTTTCACGACCAACCCGACGCTGATGCGCAAGGCAGGCGTGACCGACTACGAGCGTTTCGCGCGGGACATACTTGAAGCGATTCCGGACCGGCCCATCTCGCTTGAGGTTTTTTCAGACGACTTCGGCGAGATGGATCGCCAGGCGCGACGGATTGCGTCCTGGGGCGGCCAAGTCAATGTCAAGATTCCCGTCACGAACACGCGGGGGGAATCGTCTGCGCCGCTGATTCGCTGTCTCGCTCAGTCGGGCATCCGGCTGAACGTGACGGCGTTGTTGACACTGGAACAGGTGAGCGAAGTCGCGGCGGCGATGGAGGGATGTTCGGCCGGGTATGTGTCCGTCTTCGCCGGGCGCATTGCAGATACCGGATTCGACCCGGTTCCCCTGATGTCGGCCGCAGTCCGCATTCTGGCGGCAAATCCGGGCCTAGAATTGATCTGGGCGAGCCCGCGAGAACTGCTCAACATTTTCCAGGCAGACGAAATTGGCTGCCATATCATCACTGCAACGGCCGACATCCTGAAAAAGCTATCCCTCGTTGGGAAGGATCTTGCGGAGTATTCGCTAGAGACGGTGAAAATGTTTCGGGACGACGCTGTGAAGGCAGAATATTCGTTGTGATGGACGGAAGTTCTTCGGTTTCCGCGTATTACCAACACGCGACTAGCCTGGCATCGCGGGTTTCGTGGCATGTTCGCCGGAAAATGTTCAAAGCCTTCATGAATCATTTTCAGCCAGGGCCGGAGACGACGATTCTGGATGTCGGCGTGACGAGTGATGATTCGTTTCAGGAGTCGAACTATTTCGAACAGCTATACCCCTATCCGCAGCGGATCACTTGTGTCGGAACGGAGGACGGCTCTCACCTGGAGGCACGTTACCCTGGGCTGGTCTATCAAAGCGTGCAGCCCGAAGAACCGCTGCCGTTCGCCACGGCAGCGTTCGATATCGTGTTTTGTAACGCGGTCATCGAACATGTTGGCAACCGGGGGGCGCAGGCTGCCTTCGTCCGAGAACTGTGCCGGGTAGGAAAGGCATTCTTCATCACCACACCCAACCGGTGGTTTCCTGTGGAACATCATTCGGGGCTTCCTTTGTTGCATTATCTGCCGCAAAGCCTTTACCGGGGTCTGCTTCGCCGTACGCCGTACGGATACTGGGCAGACGAAGAACACCTGAATATGTTGAGCGCCGCGGGGCTAGCCCGACTATTTCCTCCTCTGCGACTGACTTTGGTTAAGAAGATTCGCGTGGCGGGAGTGTGTTCGAACCTGATTGCCATTGGAAAAGCCGCTTGAAATCCACGTCCAGTTCGTCAAATCCTTTTGAAGCGGGTTCCGCGAGTCTGTCAACGGATGTAAAAACCATACCGCTCCGGCTGCCTTGGCGGGGCAACGGGCGAAGCTGACTCCGGAAGCGCATCTGCATGTACTAAATCCGGCGCGGGAGTGAAATGCCTTCTCACAATAAAGTGTTGATTACCGGTGGTTCGAGCGGCATCGGCAAACAGCTTGCGGCGGATTTCCTGCGGCGTGGCGCACATGTGACGATCGTGTCCAACGACGCGGCCAAACTCGAGAGCGCTCACGCTGAACTGCAGCTCATTTCGCCGTCTATCCGCACATCGCCTTGCGATGTCGCCGATCTGGCGGACGTCCGCCGGATGGCCGCGGAGTACCTGCTGCAGTTCGGTTCGCCCGATGTGCTGGTGAGCAACGCCGGTTTTGCTGTTTACCGGCTGTTCGATGAGCTCACATCGGAAGAAATCGAACGCCTGCTGGCCGTAAACTTAGTTGGCGCCTGCCTGATCACGCGGGAGTTCCTGCCCGCCATGGTTGCCGCCGGCTCGAGTGACGTGGTGGTAATGGCCTCCATCGCGGGACGGTTGGTAATGACTCCGTGCGGGGTTTACAGCGCGGCCAAGCACGGCTTGGTAGCGTGGGCGCATACCTTAAAGCTTGAGCTGACGGGAACCGGCGTGCGAGTGCACGTCATTTGTCCGGGCCGCGTCGAAACGGACTTCTTCGCGCATGAATCATTCGTTCAAAGAGAACGCAGAGCGGAGACCCGGTTGACGACAACAGTGCAGGCCGTCTCGCGCGCGACTATAGCAGCTATCGAGAAAAACCGGTTCATGACCTACGTACCGCGCTCCTACAGGCCGCTGGTCTGGCTGGCCAATGCGTTTCCGCTCCCTTTACAGCTGCTCCTCGACCATCTTATGAAGACGCGGGCACGTTCGCTAAGGCCCGCACGCACGGACGTAACACGATGACGCGGTGCGCGATCTGCGAAAGCTCGCGGTCACGCCTTTTGTGCCGCAAGGGTGGCGCCTTTTACTATCATTGCCCGGAGTGCCTGGTTATCTTTCAGTATCCCGTGCCGCCCCAGGAGGCGATGGTTTCGTACGCCGATTCCGAGTATGAGCATGGCGCCTATCGTGACTATGTCCAGGCGCGGGAGATGAAGCTTGAGCACTTTAGGATCCGGTTGGAACAATTCCTACCACGCGTTCGTCATGGCAGCCTACTCGATGTTGGCTGCTCCTGTGGCTACTTTATGCAGGTGGCAGCGGCCAATGGCTTCGAAGTCGAAGGGCTGGAGTTCTCACGCGCTGCAGTATCCGCCGCTAACACGTCGGTGCGTTCGCGTATCGTGTGTTCGAGCGTCGATGCATTCGCAGGCACGCAGCGATATGATTTGATCACAGCCTTCGACTTGATTGAACACGTTCCGCGGCCGAAGGATTTTCTGGCGCGTCTTCGGCAACTACTTGCGCCAGGGGGTTCACTTGTCATGACCACGCCGGACGCGGGGCACTTCCTGCGTTACGTGATGAGATCGCATTGGCCGATGTTGCAACCGATGCAGCATCTGACGATTTTCTCCAGACATTCGATGCGCCTCGCCCTCGAGGAAGCAGGATTTGTCGATATCAGTTTTGAGCGGGCAACAAAGACAATCAGCTACGACTACCTCACCGACCAACTCCTAGCCCTGTCTCCCGCGCTACACGGCACGATGCGGTTCGTGGGCCGTTGCCTACCGTCCGGCATGCGGAAGAAATATAGGCAGGTTAACATCGGTGAATTCATGGTGCTGGCTAAGCCAGGCGAAGCGCAGGGCGCCAGGCAGTGATCGCAATGCGTAAGCTTGCAAAATTGAACGCCGCAACCGGCCGCACTCAGCGAGAGTGCCTTCTCTGCGGGTGCGCCTCGCTGGACTATGAGTTTATCGTCGACAACTGCCCGGTTTGCTGCTGCCGCGCCTGCTCGTTAACGTTTTTGAATCCTCAGCCGGAAACCCCTCCTTCCAGCGAAGCGCCGATCGAAAGCGGTGTAGGAGTTTATGAAATCCACGCGGCGAACGCGGCGGCACGGCTGGACCAGTTCGTCTCTTATGCGGGGACCTCAGATGGCAAACTTCTGCTGGTAGGGGTGGGAGAATCGCTCCGGTTCGAGGCGGCGCGGCGCGGCTTCGAAGTGGCGTGCCTCTCGCCCTTTGAACTCGAAGCCCGGAGTCCGGGCGACGATTCAGAGTCCTTCGTTGGCTGCATTATCTATTGCGCGCTGGAGCGGACCAGTAATCCGCTGGCCTGCGTGGCTACCGTTCGCTCTCTGTTATCGCCGCGCGGCAGCCTGATGGTGATTGCCCCGACGCTCGATAGCCGGACTGCTCGTCTGTTTCGTTCGTCCTGGTGGGAGTTCACGCAGCACAACCGCTACTACTTCACAGCGGATACGATGCAAAGCCTGCTGATTAAAGGCGGCTTCGGGGATCCGGTAATCACACCCGACGATTGCCTGGTATCTCTGCAATACATGAGGCGGAAGTTGGCTACCGTGCCGAGTGGATGGCGATTCCGATTCCTGCGGTTGGTGACCGCCGCCAGTCCCGGGTTCCTACGCAATCGGGCGTTTCGGTTTCTGCACAGTCGGCTCATCTTCCAAGTTCGCCCCAAGGCAGTCTCGCCGATTCCGCGACTTTCCGTGATCCTTCCGCTGTATAACGAGCGTTCCACTTTCCCCAAGTTGATGGACACACTGATCGAAAAGCAGATTCCGGATGTGGAGATCGAGATTATTCTGGTCGAAAGCAATTCGACCGACGGCAGCCGCGAACTGGCGCTCGCGTACCGCGACCACCCGCGCGTGCGGCTAATCCTGGAAGATCGTCCCCGCGGCAAAGGGCACGCGGTAAGAAACGGGCTTGAAGCGGCGACGGGCGATGTGATCCTGTTTCAGGATGCTGATCTCGAATACGACATAGATGATTACGAGGGACTCATCGAGCCAATCCTAGGTTGCCGCCAGAATTTTGTGATTGGGTCTCGTCATACCCTTAACACCCGGCTGTGGAAGATTCGGAAATTTAACGATTCCGGAGGCCTGGCGGCGCTGTTCAACTTTGGACATTTGACCTTTTTGGGGTTATTCAACTTCATCTACCGCCAGCGGCTGAGCGATCCGTTCAGCATGTTCAAAGTATTCCGGCGGGAATGCCTTTACGGTCTCCAATTCGAATGTGACCGGTTCGACTTCGATTTCGAGATCGTCATCAAGCTGCTTCGGAAGGGATACCGTGCGCTCGAGTTGCCCATCAACTATCGGGCGCGCTCCTTCTCGGAAGGGAAAAAAGTCACGGTTCTCCGCGATCCGTTAACGTGGCTGCGGGCGCTAGTAAAGTACCGCAACTCGGCGCTTTACCATTTCCATCCTCCTCGCACCGTGGTCAAAACAGCCGATATCAGGAATGATGACCACGAATAAGCGTAATGATGCCTTACAACCCGGGCAACAGCCAGCCCGCTTGACTGGATTTTTAAACAACATCAAGCCTTTGGGAAAGCTTCCCAGAATGAACCATTCACTCGACCTCCTGGCGCAGCGAATGAGTAACCCGGATTACATCGTGTTCAACCGATACGCACTATGGTTCTATGCGATCTGCATCATGATTTTCCTGCTCATGTGCGTTAGCGGCATGAATGGCTCGAGCATAGCGATATTCAGTACTGAATATCCCTACGGAGCGCGTGGGTCGCAACCTTTGCTTGGGACGCCACGCGCCATTCGCAGCGATGAATGGCTTGATCACACTCCCTGGATACTAAACCAGTACTTACGCGCCGACCGTTTTTCAACCAAAGATACCGTCGTTGGACCCGGCAACGCGGGTCTGATTGTGAATACACCTGTCTGGCACTTCACGACTATATTCCGGCCCGAGTTCTGGGGGTTTTTCGTTCTGCCCTTCGATTATGCATATTCGATCTACTGGGAAATGAAGTGGTTTATACCGCTGACTGGCATATTTACGCTCCTGCTGATGCTGACTGGCTCGACGTCCGCATCGATTGTGGGGGCATTGTGGTTTTTATTTTCCGCCTTGACGCAATGGCAGTTATCATGGCAGTCTTTGTTGCCCGACATGGTGGGGCTGTGCGCGTGGACCGTCTGTCTGATTTGTTATTTGTTAATCAGTCTCGACGACTGGAAACCACTTTCTTTTGCTGTGATCGGCGTCGTGGCGTGCTCCGTAGACTTCGCGATGTGCTCCTACGTTCCACATCTAATTCCACTCATATGGTTGGCAGTTTTTGTTGTCGTCTCATTTACTATAGGCAGACTATCAGCGATTTTAGATCCGCGCTTCAAACGGAAGCGCATTGCGGCTCTACTGCTTGCTCTGGGCCTCGTGGCTATGGTCATGGTTTTCCTTTATCGCGACCTGACCGAGACAGTCACAGCTATGGCAAATACATCCTATCCCGGACACCGGTCATTAGCGGGTGGCGCGTACAATCTAACTATCCTGGGTTCTCATTTTCTGGATTTCTGGAAAACGGAGGGCCGGTTTCCACCAAGCTTAGGAAATATTTGTGAAGCCACGGGTTTTCTCTGGTTCACCCCAGTCCTATTTTTTTGTTTGCCAAGAGTGAAGGCTATACCGTATCACCAAAAGGCCACGTTCGTTTCTCTCGGTCTGTTCTTCGCTTTGCTCTGGTCATTAGAAATACTTCCAATCCCCACTACCGTCACCCGACTTCTGTTATTGGACCTAGTTCCCCCCGATCGTACGCTGCCTGCGCTCGGCTTGGCGAATATTGCGCTTGTTGCCCAGGCTCTGGCGTGGCCTCGCGTATTTGTGAAGCGTCGTTTCCTCGACCACGCGCTCGAAGGCGCTGGAATCTTTGTTGTGACCTTAATACTGCTCGGCCTAGTTAACCTGGGTTTGGGAAATTTCTTTAGCCTCCTCGCTCTGGCAATTTCCGCCGCCCTGCTCACCATCGCGGTGAAGTTTTTGTTGGAAGGCCGACCGCTTTGGTTTGGGATCGCGGTGGTCATTCCTTGTATGTTCATCTACGCCAGCGTAAATCCTCTCCAACATGGATTTGATACCGTTTTCAAGTCGGAACTCTTTCGGGTAGTGCGCAGCCGCCCAGCGTTATTGGAGGGGAAGTGGCTGGTGTTTTCGCCCTCTATTGTGCCGTCTGGATTCCTTACTGCTGTTGGGTGTGACGTCTTTACAGGACTGAAGTTCGTACCCGATTTGAAGGACCTCGAACCGTTTGATTCACATGAGGAAAGCCACTCCCTATTGAACCGGAGTGAGTATCTTGTAGCAAGTCTGGCCGCGAATGGCGATTCTGATCAGTTCGAGCTAATTGGACCTACCATCTTGCAGTGGAAAGTGAATCCATTAGACCCAAGACTGCGGAAGATTGGCATCCGATATGTGGCATTCGCATATCAGCCGCCATCGGAACTAATACGGCTGTTGCGACCCATCGTGGCGAATCCAGTGAGCTCTTTTTGGATCTATGAGCTACCTTGAATTACTCCGTATGCGGAGCGGGATGACAGGAAAACCTGAACGAATCGAAGTCGCGTAGACTACTGAACTACCACAAATGGGATTGTCCCAATATCTTTCGTAGACCCGCTTTTATCGATCGCCTGAATCGTAAGTTCGTGATTACCGGGCTGATAAGAGGTAGTTTCTAATATCGTATTCCATCCGCAGTTATCGTTCCTGGCAATATTGGGGTACGCTTTAGCAACGTCAGGGCGCTTACCATCGACAGCGGTACACTTGACGAAGTCGCGGTCTACATAAAGACAGACCTCTTTGACTCCGCTTTCCGATATAGCCCAGCCTCCCGCGCCGACAGAGCCTCGTATGACTGCGCCTGGCTTCGGTATATCAATGACACCCAGCGGCAGCTTGGGCTTTCCAGTGGCAGGAGGCTTATCCGGAGAATGGCAGGATGTCAAACATGCCATTGAAACCCAAGCACACAAGAGCATCCCTGTCGTGCCGTGAAGCTTCTGAACCGGTTTCGGTGTCATCGCGTTCGGTATTCTAGCATAGAGTGCGAGGCTGGCAGCCCCCGCGTAAGTACTCAGCAGTCTCCGCCAACCCGCTCAGCGAGCCGATTTCGTAGAAACGCTCGGGAACCTCGAATGCGGCCAAGTCGCCTGCGCTCAGGAGACTCTGATAAACCGTGGCCAAATCGCAAGACGGGCCGTTGGGTAGTCCGGCGAAAACGTCTGCACGGAAAACGCCAAGCCCGTAGTCGATGTGCCGCATCGCCGGTATGGCATTCTTCTTGTCGTAACGCACGATACGGCCCTCATGAAACTCCACGTTGCTGGCGTCGAAATGACCTTCATTCCGAAACACGGTCATAAGGCCGCACTTACCTCTTTCGAAAAAGGCATGGGCGACAGCGGAATAATCGCATGGGAGATAGGAGTCGCCGTAAAGTACGAAGAAGTTTTCATCCAACAGCGGGAGAGCGCGGCGGATCGCGCCGGCGGTGCCGAGCAACGCCGGTCCGTCAAACAGAACCTGGGTGCGCAAGCCGAATTTTGCTCCATCGCCCACGTAATCGCGGATCATCTCGCCACGGTAGCCGACGCATAAGACAACGCGATCGATACCACGTGAGGAAAGCAGGCGCAATTGGTGCGCGAGAAACGGCTCTCCGTTCAATTCGATAAGCGCCTTGGGGATCGTTTCGGTCAGGGGCCGCATACGCGTCGCCAGACCCCCGCAAAGAATCGCTACGGGCAGCATGGGGTAGCTCAGGACTGGGCGACCACGGCGGCGCCCTGAAAGTCGAATCGCAGCCGAACCTCACGCAGGCCCGCGCCCAGCAGCGCCCGCCGTAACCTCGTCTTATCCTCGGTATAGAACATCAGAAAACCTCCGCCTCCAGCGCCGATCAGCTTTCCTCCCAGCGCGCCGTTCGCGCGCGCCAGTTGGTAGTAATCGTCAATCGCCCCGTTGCTCATCGCCGCCGAACGCCTCTTTTTGTGTTCCCAATGCACGTGCATGATTTCGGCGAAACACCGCAGGTCGCCGCTTTCAAGCGCGCGCTGGCTCTGATGGCCCAGGTCTTTTACGAAATGGAGATTGTCGATCATCGACTGGTCCATGGAACGCGTCCGGCGGTCCTGGTCCGCCAGGATCTGCGAAGCGGAGCGGGTGTAGCCCGTGAAGAACAAGAGCAAATTGTCTTCCAGATTTGACAGCGCTTCGTCGCTCAACCGTAACGGCGTCACCTGGACGCGGTCGTCGGGCAGGAACTCGAAGCAAGTCAGACCGCCGAAAGCGGCGATATATTGGTCCTGCTTTCCGACCGGCTCCTGGGCAAGGTCAATCTCGATGTGGCAGGCTTGCTCGGCAAGCTCCTGCTTCGGAACCACGTTCTTGTTGTACGTGTGCAGCGCGTGAAGAAGCGCAGTGGTGAACGAGCCCGAGGATCCCAAGCCGGTACCGGCCGGGATATCGGACATACTGGCGATCTCCAGGCCTTCGGGAGAGACGCCCGTCTGGAGCAGGGCCTCACGGATCAGCGGATGGCGGATCTCTGCGACGGTCCGCACACGCTCGGTCTGCGAGTACTTGATGATGGCCTCCTCCACGAATGTCTGATGTAGCGTGATGTACACATACTTATCGATCGCCGCGGCGATCACAAATCCGCCATGCTGACGATAGTAAGAAGGCAGGTCCGTGCCACCCCCTCCCAACGAGATGCGCGACGGACTTCTCGTGATGATCATAATTTCCTTTTATCGCGAACCAGCTCCGCGATGCGGAGCGCCGCTTGCGCGTCGATCAAACCGGGTGTTGGCGTGCGCTGAAGGCGAATGTCTTCAAAAAAGTCCGCCATCTCCGCCTCCCACGAGTCGTCAGCGGATGAATATTCGTAGATCGTCGTCTCGGGAGGCCCCATAGCCGGCAACATTCTGTAGTGCGCCAAGCGCTCGGTCCCGTAGCTGCCTCCGAGACCGGTGATCTCAAGCTTGCCGCAGCGACCGGAATACTCGAACGAAAACAGGTTCTTCCACTCCGTCCAGCTCGCATGCAGAGAGGCAACGGAACCGGCCGCTGTCCGCAGGAGAAAGAAGGCGTTGTCTTCCACGGGCATATTCCAGTAGAGCGTGGGCGCGGCGCCCTGCACATCAATGAAATCGCCCAAAAACCAGCGAGCCAGATCGATCAGGTGCACTCCCTGGTCGATCGCCTCACCGCCCCCTGAAACCTCGGGAATAGCGCGCCATTCCGTTTCGTACCCGAGCCGGCCTCCGTGGCCGTAACGGGCGCGCACGAACATCGGCTCACCCAGCGCGCCAGAGTCGAAAATCTCGCGCGCCTTCCGGAATGCCCGATGATAACGGTGATTGAACCCAACCCGAACCAGGACGCCTGTTGACCGCGCCGCACTCACCACGGGGTCCAGTTCCGCCGCGCATCGAGCGCCCGGCTTTTCGATAAACACCTGCTTTCCGGCGCGGGCCGCGTGCTCGGCCAAGTACGCCAAAGAGTCATGGGTGGTCGCAATAATGACGAGATCGACATCCGGGCGATCAACGGCCGTCTCAGGGTCGAGGGTGGCCTGCGCGCCCGAAAACAAGCGCGCCAAACTCTCGGCGCGCGACAATACCTGATCGCAACAGACGGTTAGAGACCAGTCCTTCGGGAGCGCGCGGGCACGCTTGTGGCCTATCAGACCGCATCCGATAATGGCAACGCGCATGGTCAACCCCACGAGAGCCCGCGCTCGCCTGGCACAATGCGCCGGAGCGTGTAGACGTCCGTCTTTTGCAGGTCCTCACGGTGCGCAGCAAGGTGCGGCCAGGGATCCCACACGGCGCTGATCAGCTTGCCTGTGATTCCATCGCTTTCGGAGCTGCCGAGAAAAACGCAGAGATCGGCGCCGCGTTCCAGTGGCGTGCCGCCGGACTCCTGCTGGCGCAGAGCAGCTTCGTAGAAAGAATGCCCGACTTTCTCCGGACCCGCCGCTAGCACCTCATCCAATAGGCGTGTGTTGAGCGCGCCCGGAGCAATGGAGTTGACGTCGATGCCGCTCTCACTCAGTTCGCCTGCCAGCGTCTCACCAAACCGAACGACTGCCGCTTTTGACGCCGCGTAAGCGCTCAAAAAGGGCAATGGCTTGGTCGCGCCGCCGCCTGAAATCAACAAAATCTTACCGCGTGCCGACTTTCGTAAAAGGGGCAAAAACCCGCGGCAGCAAAGGACGGTACCGAGGAGATTGATGGAAATCGCTTGCGACCAGGCGTACCAGTCGACATCTTCGATGGATCCCTTGGGGCCGTAAACCCCGGCGTTCGAGACCAGTATGTCAACCTTTTGAAACTGGCCCTCAGCGATCCGGGCCAGCCGGTTGACG
>Ga0206900_1007_pt1 | contig 57316 bp, 46 predicted proteins | sample Alteio_BWOrgHeat_46_FD_153235 | JGI IMG/M metagenome (GOLD analysis project Ga0206900, IMG submission 153235) | Enriched cells from forest soil in Barre Woods Harvard Forest LTER site, Petersham, Massachusetts, United States -... | ecosystem: Environmental > Terrestrial > Soil > Temperate forest >... | reverse complement strand
GGTCATCCTTCCTCAAAATGGCTGCGACAATCAATGCCAATATAAAACCCATCAAAACCACCTCGAACACATCCCAAAAAGCCGCTCCACCGGGGGAAAGCATCATCATGGTCACTTTTTTTATCATAGGTGTCTGTGGGTTGCTGGTGGACATATTGCCGGAAGCCTCCATTTGGTCAAGCACTTTTTGCCTGAGATCGGCCAAATAAGCATGGTTGTAAAATTTCAAATAAAAATAGGTGAGTAAGGCATCCAGTGCTCCAGAAACGAGTGCTGTGAGGGTGCCTATGCCCAATGCCCGGCCATAGGAAATATATCCCGTTTCCTCCCGCGTATCACGCACCGCGAAATAGATACCAAAGGTGGTGACGAACAACCATAGGTAAGAGAGCATGGCGGCTTTGTCTGGCCCAATGGTCATTTTGGCAAAGAAAACGATAAAGGTGGCCAAACCCGTGAGCAAGCCATATTTAACTTGTGGTTTCATGTTCTTCGTTGATTTTGGGGTAAAATTAGCATATTATGGGTAATGTGGGATATCAATTTTTTATCACCCCAAGTTCCTTGCCTATCTTTTCAAAGGCGGCGATGGCTTTGTCAATATGGGCCCGGGTATGCCCAGCGGATAGCTGTACCCTGATGCGGGCCTGCCCCTTGGGTACTACCGGGAAAAAGAAACCGATAACATATATCCCTTCTCCGAGCAGTTTTTGAGCCATTTGTTGGGCCAACGGGGCTTCGTAGAGCATGATGGGTACTATCGGGTGTGTACCGGGTTTGATATCGAATCCCCTATCGGTCATTTCCTTCCTGAAATAGGCAGCGTTTTGCTCCAGGGTATCGCGCAGGTCCGTGGTTTCAGAGATCAATTTGATTACTTCTATGGATGCCCCCACGATGGCGGGAGACAAGGAGTTGGAGAACAGGTATGGCCTGGATTTTTGCCTCAGCATCTCTATGATTTCTTTTCTTCCCGTGGTATAGCCGCCCAGTGCCCCGCCGAGCGCTTTGCCCAGCGTGCCCGTCACTATATCCACACGGCCGATGACGTTGCAGTGCTCAATAGAACCACGGCCCGTTTTTCCCATAAAACCCACGGCATGGCTATCGTCCACCATCACCAGGGCATTGTATTTATCGGCGAGGTCGCATATTTTGTCCAGTTGGGCAATGGTGCCATCCATGGAGAATACCCCGTCAGTCACGATGATCCTGCTGCGGCAGTTCTGGGAGTCAATCAATTGCTTCTCCAAGTCTGCCATGTTGTTGTTTTCATAGCGGAAGCGTTGCGCCTTGCAGAGCCGTACCCCGTCAATGATCGAAGCATGGTTCAGCGCATCGGAGATGATGGCATCTTCCTCACCGAACAGTGGTTCAAACACGCCTCCATTGGCATCGAAGCAAGCAGCGTACAGGATGGTATCTTCGGTGCCGCTCATTTTGGCAATAGCCGCTTCCAGTTCCTTGTGGATGTCCTGCGTACCGCAAATAAACCGCACAGAGCTCATGCCATATCCATGTTCATCCACCGCTTTTTTGGATGCCGCCACCACACGCGGGTGGGAGGATAGGCCCAGATAGTTGTTGGCGCAGAAGTTCAGCACCCTGCTCCCATCTGTCAGGGTTATTTCGGGGCCTTGAGGGCTGGCAATGATCCTTTCTGATTTGAAAAGCCCGGCGTTCTTTATCTCTTCCAGGTCTGCACTGAGGCGGTCTTGTATCGTGTACATGGTTGCAAATTTATTTGCGGCAAAAATAAGGGAAAAGGAGGGGAATTGGTTGATTGGGGAATTGGGTTGATTGGGTTGATTCGGGTTGGTCGGGAAATTGCGTGGAATGGGTTGATTAGGAGATTGCTTTGCCAGTTCGGTTGCTGTAGCGAAGAAAGGGGTTGGATGGACCCAAATCGGTAGCCCATAACCTCCGCCCAAGTTTGTCATTTTGAGCCTGCGAAAAAACTGAAGTGCCTGTATAACAGCGACCATACCCCCCTTTGCCTCACCTCCCCACAAGCCTATGTATCTCCAGCCTCTGTCCAATCCTACCATCCGTTGTTCGACCACTCCGTGGTCGGGAAGGTTTGTGGGTCGCATATCGTTTCTATAAACCTTTGACCGCTTTGGCGGTCAGGGAGGGCGGTGCTTCGTGGCATCGTTTCGGTCTGTCGGGAGACAGACCGAGGAAAAGGAAATATGCCCAATGACCCCCACTAGCCAAACTTAAATTTTTTAATATGAATTAGTTCCGAGCTCAACAATTATTTTTAAATGGGACAATATAAAATTCTCTATTGTAATCTTTTACATCCCCAAAGTTATTGGCATTCCTTAAAGCCACAACAGCCCTTTTCACCTCTAAACGCATATGCCGAAATAGGCCAGGGGTTGCAAAAGATATCACATCCTCAATCTTTAGTTGCTTTACACCAAACCAATTATTGTCAATTCGAATAACGTTAACGAGCTTATTTTTTAAAAGAATTGCACCTGCTTCAACTCTTACAGAATGTTTTTTTGGAACTCGCGTTAGATTTTTCAGGAAGCAAGTAGCCAATTCAACCGATTTCTCTTCGGACCTAAGTCGTTCAAATCTTTTGCAAATATCCTTTTCGTATTTCAGGTGGGTTTTTTTAACTATTGGAACATCTCCAAATGTTTCAGTGAACAAATCCCTGAAAAGCACCCCAACTTCTGTTTTATGTAGTTCACTGAGAGGCAAATATAGTATTCGTTTCCTGTTCCTTCGTTTTAAAGCTTTCATGTTCAGTGGTTGTAACATCTTTCGATGCAAGAATTTTGCCGTCCTGTCAGCGATGACCTCAAATTGGTCATTATTGATTCTGAAAATCGTAATCCTTGGCTTATCGCCTTGTCCTTTAATGTTTTTTGAAAGGTGCAAATTAACATCTGCACTTTCGGGGTGATAAGACAAAGTAAAATGTATGTCATCTGAAATACTTGGCAGGCCAAAAGATGTCAAGTTCTTTCTAATATGTATCCAAAAAGTGTCATTAATCGAAATATGGTCAATGTTCTCAAACATCGTAGTTCTATTTCCTATTTCTGGCTCCAAAGAACACCAATGCTGCCAAGGCAGCCACTCCAAGAACGGTGCTTACTTGTCCACTTTTATCCTTATCCCTCTGGACAATATTAGCAAAGTGTTCACAATTAAATGTCAGTGCATTATATGGTTGGCCAATATGTCTTTGGCCCCTATTAATGGCTTGTTGTCTTGCCCACCAGTTGCCATTGAATTTTTCTACTCGGGTAATCTTAGCAGTATTTGATAGAAATTCACCGAGTTCCGTGTATTTAACCCCGACTCCAATCACATTTTCCATGACCCAATGATTGAAATTGTTATCCATGCCCCAATAGATGGCATGGTGCTGGACTATTTGCAAACCGCTTTTCGGGACAACGATCCTGTCTGCTGGTTCTAAGTTATATTGTTGAACGATGTTTAGTGGGTAATTGTACATGAGATTTTTTTTAATCAAATATATACTTTTTTGACATTCTTGATCCAAGATGTGCAGACATTTTTTAACAGGGACAACCCTGATAAGGGTTGAATGTGAATAACCCCGGGCGACAACCCAGGGTAAACCTAAGTAAATGCGGGCAACTCTGGAGGAGTTGAATGTAGTAATGGACGAAGGGGGCTGATAAACAATTCTTTCAAACATAGTTTTGAGGTAACAGAAGCCATTCTTATCTTTACAAAAAACAACAAGTACATGGAACAAACAGATATTGAATCCCGACTAAATGCCGTTTGGCACAACCCAGAATATGCTATTTTTTGTCAATCTCCATATTACTATCCAAGGGAAATATTGCCCGCTGCTTTATTGTTTGTAGGCATGAATCCGTCGGAAAGTAAAGATAAGAGTGAGTTATCGGAAAATAGCTATCCAGTGAATCAATCAGGTAATACACATCCTTTTTTCAAGGCGTATGAAAAATTTGCTCTTGATTGTTGTGCGGGAACTTGGTCACATATTGACCTTTTTTATTTTCGAAAAACTGAGCAAAAGGATATTGGCTCAATTTTGGAAAAAAAGGAAGGAGCTGGGTTTTTGTATGAGCAGTTGCTCATAACCCGAGATAGGATAATCGCAGCCCAACCAAAACTTATTGTGGTAGCAAATGCCGGAGCGGCTGGTTTTATGGGTCGCGACAAAAGAACAGAACCAAATATCCCAGCAAACCAGAGAAATGAATGGATGAACTTGGATTTCTATTGGAGCCAAGAGCTGGGCGCTTATCTCTGGAACGATGTACCGGTCTTTTTCTCTTCAATGCTGTCAGGGCAAAGGGCTTTGGACAAAGGCTCGTACGAACTGCTCGCCTGGCAAGTGAGCAATGTACTCGCCATGGTGGACCATAAAATGCTATCCATCATCAAATCTTTAGCAGATATTAGAAAGCAAAAACACTTCTTCGTCAAAGATACCCAGCAATATGACTTAGCATCTCAAGCCCGTGAGAGCGAAAAGGAACTCCAAATGAAACTTAGGGAATACCGCTATAATAAAACCGCTTTGGCAGTGACGTCAGGAATTTAATAGGCTACTCGCTCACCTTACCTCGCCTCCCGTGAGACTATGTATCTCCGGTCTCTGGACAATCCTACTATCCAGTGACCGACCGTATCATTGTAGGCATGGGATGGGTGGTTTGCGGTCTATAAACGCATGACGGCTTTGGCAGTCATTGCAGCCTTTTAGGTTCTTTTCGCTTTATAAGATCGGGTCCGAAGAGCTCTCCAAAAGCTTTTATTTTTTCTGCATCATAATGTCGAAGCATCAAGATAATAATGAAAGGTCGCAACTCAGAAGTCAATAGCCTAAAGGCTCTAATGACGAATAGGATAATAAATAGGTTACTCATAGAATATATATATCAGCTGACCTGTTTTCCCATTTTGTTTTTTTCATGGATTTCGTCCGCATACTAGCAAATATCACAAAGTCGAAATCTGTATAATTTAATCACGAAACCTTTGACCGCTTTGGCGGTCAGGGAGGGCGGATCTTCGTGGCATCGTTTCGGTCTGTCGGGAGACAGACCGAGGAAAAGGGACGGTTAGCTCTTCGTAGGCAGCAGATGCCCCGCTTTGGCGGGACTCACCATACGGAGTGGGGAACTTTTTCCCTGCACATCAGCGAATTATTTATATTTGTTACCGAAACACACTAAAAAATCCGTCCATGAACAAAAAGATCACCATTCCCCAGGTGATGGTGTTTATCACCATCACCGTTCTATATTTCTGCTTGTGCGATGTATTTGTGGTATTGCAGGGGATCAATACCAAGCCGCAACAAAAAGCGATTTATTTCAAGCAGACGGTTATTGACCAGAACAATCAGCCCAAAACAACCACCGATTCCATCTTGGGCAAGAACAATTTTACCTTGGGTTATACCAATGCTTCGGGCGGGCATGTGACCGTGCCAAGCAACCAATTGTTTTTCCAAAAGAACCCGAAATTCTTGTTGTATCTGTTTCTCATCTTCGCGCTATCGTCCATATCGGCTGGGCTATGCGTACCGGTGTTCATCAAACTATGCCGGATCATAAAAATGACCAAAAACAAAGGCATGTCCGTGTTGCTCATCCTCTTTGCCATTGTGCTGAATATTGTTTTTCATTTTACCTCGCGAAACAACCCCAATGTCTGGTACCCTGAGGAGATATTGCAGGCACTGAACCTTTTGCTTTTCCAGCCCCAACGTGTGATGGGTATATTGATCCTTCCCCCCGTCATCCTGGAAATCATGGTGGAAAGCGGGCTGTTCATTTCGGCCTACCATCTCAATACCATAAAACCCGTGCACCACCTGCAGCATGAATTTTTTCATATTTACCGGGCCATAAAAAGGGATATCAACCAATACCTGAGCATATTGGCCCTCATAGCCGGGGCAGGCACCGTCATTACCATTACTGCCCTGGAAAATGCCGTGAATGAAAGCTTTACCGGCAACACGCATTTTATTTTCATGCCCAAGGAACTTTCCATTGTCTATGCCCTCATGTCCACCTTTTTTATCATGATCATCTATGCGCCAGTACACTATATGGTGCTAGAAAAAGGACGCAGCGTGATCGCTTTGCTCAACCCCCTGAACTCCGGCGATTTCCACAACTGGAAGGCTACCCAGATATTCCTGGAAGAGCATATTGAGGTGAAATCGGGTTTCAAGGAAAACATGTTTGATATATTGCTTATCCTCTCCCCCATCCTGGCGAGTTTGATTGCCCAACAAATGCCCAAATAAAGGAATTTCCGGTTCTATAAAGATATGACCGATTTGCCGGTCCAAGGCTGTGACCGGCTCTTCGTAGGCAAGCTGATGGCTAATAGGATAAGTTCATTGCGAACAGAGCCCGATAGAAAATCGAGACGGAGTGAAGCAGTCCCCTCAGCCAATATGCCAAAGGTGGATTACATCTCTTCGTAGGCGGCGTATGTCCTGCAATACCTTCGCACGATATCACGAGGGGTGGGGTTCTTGCATATTCGATTCATTATGCAGAACTTACCACCGTTTTCAAGTAACACCACCTAAAAAAACAAAATCCATATGAATACCCTTAAAAAAATCGGCTGGGTTATCTGCTTTTGCCTCGTGCCTCATTTGCTCAGTGCCCAAAAAGGCATTTTTGCCACCTCCAAAAACCTGTTGGATGCCTGTAAGGAAATACATGGTACCGCCAATCGCATTGACTCCACCGTGAAAGACCTGAACAAGGTAGTGAGCAATGCGGGTACCCAGGTGAACCGGATAAACAGGCATTTGGATACCACGATCAGCCAAACATTGGACAAAACCCAAAACCTGGTAGACCGTGCCACCCGCGATATCAATTTGGTAGGGGACAAGTACAAAGGTGATATCCTGGATATCAAGGAATCGCTTCTGAGTAGGCAGACCCGGGAATGGGTGCGCGACCTGATCAACAAGGACGTGATGGGTGATGAGACTTTTGACCGGTTAAACCTCTTGAAAAAAAACCTGATCGGGAATGAAACCAAGGCCCAAGTGGATTCACTGATTGCCAGTGCAGTGCGGACAGCGGGCAACTCTTACAAAGCAGATCTGCTGCCTCAATTCAAGGCATCCCTCCAAGATGCTACCGATGCTACGGACACAGTAAAAAAACAACTCAAAGAGGCACTCATTGTGGGGGGTATCGTGGTATTGGTATTGCTCATTGTTGGGGGGTATATCGCCTATAGGGCATACTTGCACAAGAAAACCCTGGAAACCCTTACCTACCAGATACATAATATGGACAACCAAACGGAATACGACAAACTGGTGGCCAATATCCAGAAAGATGCCCAGCACAACCATGTGGAAAACCATTTGAAGAAAATATTGGGCGGACAAGGGATGTTGGGGCCTACTGCCTGGCGGCCTTCCTGAGCCGATAAATTTAATGTTGCAACGCTTTTTACTCCGCAGCCCTGCCTATATTTGGCAACCTAAAATATACCCTGATATGCAAAACAAAAACATATTTGCTTGGCTGATGGTAGCCATGCTTTTCTCCGGCCCGGCTTTTGGCCAACAAAAAGACACTACCCTCAAGGTGCTTATCGTCATTGCCCACCCCGATGATGAATCGGGCTTTGCCGGTACCATCTATAAAATAACCCATGACCTGAAGGGAGAGGCGGATATTGCCCTGATCACCAACGGGGAAGGGGGGTACAAATACTCGACCCTGGCCGAAGCGGTGTACGGGGTGGAACTGACCGATGAAAAAATAGGGCGCAAGTACCTGCCCACCATCCGCAAACAGGAGCTGATGAACGCCGGGAAGATCCTGGGCATCACCAAGTATTTTATGCTTGACCAATTGGACAACAAGTACACCACCAATGAAAAAGACCCCTTGGATACCACCTGGGATGTAGAATTCGTGAAACGCCGGCTGAACCAGATCATGACCAAAACGCATTATGATTTTGTACTGACATTGCTGCCTGTACCCGGCACCCATGGGGGGCACAAAGCCGCCACGATATGTGCCCTGGAAACCATAAAGAACCTGAACCCGGCAGACCGACCCATTATCTTGGGCGGATCCATGAGCTCTAAAACCGATACGGCAAAAACAGAGTTCAGCGAACTGAAAGGCTATCCCGTGACCAAAATAAAACCCAATGCGCCGCAGTTCACATTTGACCGCACGGTGAAGTTTGGGTTCAAAAACATGCTTACCTATAAAATCATTGCCAACTGGGAAATAGCCGAACATAAGTCGCAGGGTGCCATGCAACTGGGCATGAATTTTGGAGATTTTGAAAACTATTGGTACTATGATATCAACGATGCCGATGGGATCAAAAAAACCCAGGCGCTGTTCGAAAAACTGAAAGTGATCAATTACAAGCCGAAAACCTATAAACTATATTGATTGGAAGAGGCAACGCACCCGAAATTGGTCCGTGGACTGAGCCTATTCCAGGCCACCTCCATCAATATGCTGGATATGGTGGGCATCGGGCCATTTGCCGTTATTGCCTTCGTGGTGGCCGCCATGAACGGGCCGCAATGTATTATCGCCTGGATATTCGGCGCGGTGTTGGCCCTGATGGATGGTACGGTTTGGGCTGAGATGGGTGCGGCCATGCCCGAAGCCGGGGGCAGCTATGTATTCCTGAACAAACTATACGGCCCGAAGAAATGGGGCTCGCTCATGTCTTTTTTGTTTATTTGGCAAACGGTGATTCAAGCCCCACTGGTAGTTGCCTCGGGCAGCATCGGTTTTGCAGAATACCTGAAATACCTTGTGCCTTTATCTGATATCCAAAGCAAAATGGTTTCCGGTGGTCTGGTTATTTTATTGGGCATTGTGCTGTACCGAAATATCCGCTCCATTGGCAAGATTTCCATTTTGCTTTGGGTGATATTGGTAGGCACCATTGCCTGGATCATCCTCGGCGGGCTCACGCATTTCCATACTGACCTGGCCTTCGGGTACGCCCCGCATAGCTTTGATATGACCCCTGCATTTTTTGCCGGGTTGGGCATTGCTTCGGTGAAGACAATATACTCTTACCTCGGCTACTACAATGTCTGCCATCTCGGTGCAGAGATAAAAAACCCCGGGAAGAATATCCCCAAAAGCATCTTTATTTCTATTGCAGGTATAGCAGTGCTGTACCTCCTCATGCAGATCAGCGTGTTGGCGGTGCTGCCCTGGCAGAGCATAAAGCACCTCACCGAAGTGGACAAATCAAACTATGTGGTGTCCGTATTTATGGAGACCATCTATGGCAAATTTGCGGCCCAGTTTGCCACTGTTTGTATTTTGTGTGTAGCGGCTTCTTCATTGTTTGCGGTGATACTGGGCTATAGCCGGGTGCCTTATGCCGCAGCCAAGGACGGTAATTTTTTCGCCATTTTCGGCAAGGTGCACCCCACCAAGCATTTCCCATATATGTCCCAGATCATTTTATGTGCCACGGGCTTTGTATTCAGCTTGTTGTTCAGGCTGAGCGAAGTGATCGGGGCCATTATCTTTATGCGGATATTGGTACAGTTCGTCGGGCAGGCAGTGGGTCTTATCATGCTCAGGGCCAAGCACAAGGACCTTGGCTGGCCCTATAAAACCTGGCTCTTCCCTTTGCCGGCCATTTTGTCTATCATCGGGTGGATGTTCATCTTTCTATCGCCTTTGATATTGCCCACCAAAAACGCCAAAGAGCCTTGGTTTATCCTGGGTTCCATCGGGGTCATTGGCATCGGGGTGGTGTTGTTCCTTTTTCGGGCAAGCAGCAGAAAAGAATGGCCGTATGAGGTAAAAAGATAAATAGTATCCCTCCAAAATATTCAAGCCTGTTTCCCTTACAACCCCATTATCCTTATATTTGAAGAAATAGAACCACGTTATGAAAACGTACTCAGAACACTTAAAAACAACGCAATCATTTGGTGAAACCATTGACCCGAAGAAGAAACCCGTCATGCGGTCTTCGGCTATTTTCCCGGTGATGACTACCATAGACTTGGATAGCAGGGTTTCCTTTATGGGATATTGGCTCCTGAAAAGGCACCTGAAAGAAGTAAGTATCTTGTTCACCCTTCGCGATGAGGGAGGCAGCATATTGCAGCGTGGCCTCAAAACCATTGACGAGATAAAATGCCATTTGGTATCAGTAAAGGAAATGCTGGAACAGGCTGATATCCAAGGCGTGGATGCCAATCATTTTACCGGATCGCTGGAGATGGAAATCTTTTCTACGCGTGATATGGTGTTCCCCTACCCTGCCTTTGTACTGAATTATTCTGGCAAAAATTCATCCACCTTCGTACATACTGCCGGCCGCGTGTTCAACGATGCGGAAGACCTGTTAGAGAATAATGCCGTGCAGGTGGCAGAATCAGGTTTTGATGTGGTTCCGGTGCCCGGTTTCCTGCCTTATTTCGCCTTTGTAAATGGCACGCAGGGCATTGAAAGCCAAGAGATAGGCATTGAGCTCATCAATTATCTCGGCGAAAAATCCAAGAAGACCATCCACCTGAAAAACGTAAAGCCTTACCAAACCTGCTATATTTTCCCCGTGGAATCCTCAGAACTTGGATTCTTTAAGGAAAACAAAGGGACGGTAAAAATCAGCCATGATTTCAAAGGCTTTTTTCCAAGGTTCATTGCGGGGAATTTCAACAAAAAAGATTCTATCCTCACCCTCACGCATACGTTTTACGATACCATCAACCATGTGGACGAGAGTGCCTACTGGCAAAACGATGATACCGAAAACATGCACGATGCGGATATATTTTTCCCGGTATTTCTGGATGGGAAAAACTATACGGAACTGGTGCTATATCCCATTTATTCGCCCGCCCATTTATCGCTCGACCTTGAGTTTTATGATGAAGCTGGTGCCAAGATCTCTTCGGCAAAAAACGTGGCCAGTTTTGATACGAAAGACACCAAGCCCCTGTACCTGAACCTGAAAGACCACTTGGTAAGCAACACATCCCTGGACGCAGATACCATTTCAAAAATAAAGGGGGCGCGGCTCTCGTTTGACAATGGGGGACGCATACCAGCCCGCCTGAAGTTCGGGCTGAACGTGGGTATGCCGGGGGTATATGATATCCCCACCAATATCTGCTTCAACGCCAAGGTGGCGAACCCAAAAATCCTCAGCAAGCCGGGCACTTTCAAGTGGGCACCCATCCTCAATACGGCGGAATCCATCGTTATTGTGGACAATGCCTCTTTCGAAAAAAACTATGACCGGACGGCTGATGTTGCTATTAGTTTTTGGCGGGAAGAAGACAATACCAGCATCACCCGGAATTTTACCTTACAGCCTTTTGGCCAATATCGTTTTGACCTGAAAGACGACAAAGAAATACAGGAGTTTATTGATGGCGGTACCGGATGGGTCACGATCACCTCTCCCAATGGGCTGATCAATGCCTGGTATTTTGAACTGTTTGGGAATGGCGTGGTTGGGGGAGACCATTCATTTTAAGGAATCTCTAAAGTGGGTTTCTGTCATTTTATGTTGAATGACATGTCGAAAATGCAGCAGAAACCAATTTCAAAGAACGGGACCGGCCTTAGAAAAATTGGCGCCCGAATCTGAAGGAATGAAGCGGTTAAAACAAAACACAGCCGCGAACTAAGGATGATTAAAAGAACCGGACGGTGCTCGGCCTTGTTTTGTTGAGCATTCTTGCGCGGAATTGTAGCGCAAGACAAACGCGCAATTCAGCCAAATTTTTCTAAAGCCTTGATTTTTTGTTACTTTTGCATCAAGGCAAAAGTAAGGCAAAGGCGGTTGTGGCAATCATGAAATCAATATGATTCCAAAAACAAAAAAAGCCGCTATCTAATCCAACACCATAAAGGTAGGCGAAGGACAAACGGATAGTTTCTGCATGCTGTATTTTTTGAGCAATTGGTTTTCATCGGCAGCAAGCGTCTCGCCATAGATGGAACCGTAGTCGTCAAACAATATCAGGCCACCCTTCACCATCCTCGGCATCATCAGGTCCAGGATCACACGGGTAGGCTCATACACGTCCGTATCAATATGGATCATGCTGAAGCGCAGGTGCGGGTTTTCTTTCAGGTATTTTTCCAGGGTAATGGTGATATCACCCTTGATCAGTTCGTAATTGTACAGCTTTTTCCTTTCCAGAAAGAAATTGAGATCATCAACCGGTATCCCAAGGCCTCCCTTTTCATCAAAGGCTGCAGCGAATACCTTGTCTTCTTCCAGATCGTGCTCCTTGGGGAAAGGCCCGAACATATCAAACCCGATGATTTTGCGGGACATCTGGTTTTCCAGGATCTCTCGAAAGGTAAGCCATTGGATGAAGGAAACCCCTTTATACACCCCAAACTCGGCCACATGACCAGCGAGATGGGTGATTTTTTTATAGAGTTCGTATCGGGCTATCACCTTGGGTATGCGGGTAATATCGGCGGTAAGATAAAAACCATTCTCGTAGTGCCAGTTCTTATCGGTATCAAAATCAAACCTTTCCATTGTTATTGTCTTGTTTGTGCTTGTTTTTTAAAACCCGCCGAAGATAATATAAAATTTTTAATGGGTAACCTGCTGTACTGCTGAGGCAACTAGCAATCCAACCATGACATAATATGTAAGCCTAAGATTATCAAATTCTTCGCTGTACTTTTGTCTTGAAACAAAATTCAAGGCTTTTGAAAAAATGTCTGGAAATAGCTTCCATTTCGCTAAACAAAACAAGGCCGAGGTTTGCCTAGGCATAAACATTGTGCAGTTCGCGGCTGTGTTTTGTTTTTAACGCTCCATTACAGCTATTTCCGGACGCCATTTTTTCAAAGGCCGATCCCCTGCCCACAAACATATAATGAAAGAATAAGTCGGATACCCTTTACAAAACAATTCTGCCTTTAGAATCAAGAGAAAATCCCATGACACTAAAGGCAGAACCTTGTTTTTGTGACCCATCAACATGTCCGGGCCAGGTATATTCCTAAGCCCTTCTTAGTTGGCTTTTTTCCATTTGATGCCGCAGCCGATGGCCTTGGTGAAGTTTTGAGAAACTTCTTTGCCAGCAATCAGTTCGTTCACTGCGCTTTCCACATACTTTTTGGTCACGGCTTCTGGCGCATCCTTGTTGTCGTCAATAGCACCCACGTATTTCACTACGAAATCGCTGCCTTCTTTTTTCAGCACATATACATGCGGGGTACGGGCAGCACCGTAGGTACGGGCAATTTCTTGGGTATTGTCAAGCAAATACGGGAAGGTAAATGCCTTGTCTTTGGCCCTTTGTTGCATGTTGGCATACGAATCATCAGCTTCGATGGCTGGGTCGTTCGGGTTGATGGCCACTACCGGATAACCTTGCAACTGGTATTTTTTGTTCAGCGCATTGATCCTGTCTTCATACGCGATGGAGAACGGGCAATGGTTGCAGGTAAAGATCACGATGGCACCCTTTGTGGCCAGTTTGTTGGTGGCCAGGCTCATCATGGTTCCATCAATGTTTTTCAGGTTGAAGTCGCGGGCTTTGTCGCCAGCTTTATAACCTGTGGTTGCGGTGGGCATGTCTGCAGCTACCATAAGCAGCATAAGGCAAGCGGATGCGGTAACCGCGGCTACCGTTTTTTTGAAATTCATTTTCATATCGGTGATAATTTTAGTTTGTTATCTGTTAATGTGCCGTGATATAAGGTTTCACGGTGTTGTTTAGTTCCTCAAAGGTCAGTTCCTCTTCATGGAAGGTCCTTTTCTTCATTTTGTTGTTGAAAACCAGTGTAGCTGGCAAGGAACCGCCCCAAGAAGGGTCCACCTTGTCTATCCAGGCATTGTAATCCGGGTCATTGAGCAGCCATACGGTGTTCATCATCTTTTTTTGTTTCAGGAACGGCTCCAGATGGCTGTGCACGTCTTTCACAAAGTCCATGCTTATCAATATCAGCTTTATTTTCTGGCCCTTGTACATACTGTCCATCTTGCAGAAGCCAGGCAACTCATGTACACAAGGCTTGCACCAGGTGGCCCAAAAGTTGATGACATAGGTGGTGTCAGAGCTTGATTTCAGCAAGGCATCCAGCGCGTCAAACTTCACCACCTGCACCGTTTGGGCGGTGGATTTACCTGCCAAAGACAGGAACAACATGATCCAAAAAAGATGTTTCAACATATATCAAGAATCAAACTTAGGGATTTTTGGTTCAAAACGGTTGAACCTTAACCATTATTTAACATTTGGGGCGGGGCAACTCGTTTAGTTAAAGAATATTTGGCATTAGGAAGCCTGACGGGGTTGGGGATGCTTAACAAAACGGCCTTGATTTAAGATTAGTAATTTATTTTAAACAAATAGGCATTTCTATCCGGTGAAGAGGCTGAACTTGACACGAGTTTCAGCTTTTGTGGATATTTATCAATGAGAATTTGTGTAGCCATCGCTACGTCTTTTGAATTGCCATCAGCAAACAGGTATGCAATTTTTTGCCTTCGTAAATGCATTAAAACGCTGTCAGCATTTTCTTTATCGGCAACGGGGGCAATTCTCCTAAAATTGGTACAGCCAGAATAGACTAGTGCCTCACCAGGATTGCCATTGGCAATAAGAGAATCTTTTGGGACTTTCCATGGTATAGAATCGCAAATCAGTACAAAATCGCGAAACTCAGGATGCGTTTGAAAGGGATATACCTTTTCAATATTGTAGGATATATCACCTTTCAAATAGTGAGAAAGGCCCTTTTTATTCAAATCTATTTTATTGAAAAGCAAAGGCAATTGTATGAATATTAGCACTGCCATCAAAGCAATATATACCATTGGGATGAATGCCATTTTGGACTTAAAAACCGCATACCAGGCTGCTGCCAATAGGGGCAAAAGGAAATACGGCACGAATGGCAATATCAGCCGGGGTTGCACACTCCAAATGGTTTGAAGTACGGTACAGGATGCCATGCATACTACCCCGGAAAACAGCAAGCAAAACATCATGTACCTGTTTCTTTTATACAATACCCTGAATGCCAAAACAAAGAGGGCGGCGAACAAGACCGACAAAATCAGCGAGGGCTCTACATCGGTAATATCGGGGCGGACCGTAGCATGTTCTGGCCTAATGCCCACGATTTTAAACATCTGTACCGACACGAATCGATTGAAATTCTCAAAAAGCCTACTCATATACCCCATGGGGAAATCTTCATACCCCTTGGAAGGATTGTAAAAATCAACCCGCATGATCTGCTCAAGCTGGCTCGTGGTTTGGCCATGAAATACGGTCCTCACCATTAATTCGTACGGGATTTTGAATATTAAAAACACCAATAGGGTAAGCCCTGCGCTCCTCCACTGCCTGTAAAGAAAAAAATAAACAATTGCAGAAAGTACGGCTACAATGAGGATATTCTTTGTCAAACTGAGCAACAACAGGCCGAGCCCAAAACCAAGCCACGATAACCATGTTTTTCGGAGGTCCGGGTCCTTTTCAATTTTGTCGAGATGGGCAAGGCCAAAAAGAAAGAACAGCGCGATAACAAACATGGTAAAGGCTTCAGAAAACGTCTGGCTCCCGTAATAGAGGAAATAGGGATTCACGGACAAGAACAACAACACAACAAAAAGTACGATATAGGGCACCCTGCCCCTGAAAGCAAAGTATATGACGATAATTTGGGCTACGATTGAAACCGCCGATAATGCCTTGAAAAGTGGGATATTCATCCCAAACAGCTTCATAAACAAACTGAGGAAAATGACGTACAGGCCCCCATGGTAGGTTGGGAACACGCCCTGCTTCACAAAATTGTGGGCCATTAAGATATAGTCGGCATCATCTACGGCAAAACTCATTCGCGCATCAAAAAGCAGGATGCAAAGCAATGAGGTAAGGGCAATGCATAACCCAAAAAAGAAAACCGCCCGCTTTTTTAAAAAGGTATCTAACGATTCTAATATTTTGACCTCACTGTGAAGAGGTTCCTTTTTGGATACTTTAGATGCCATTTTATTTTTCTCGGTGCTTTGAAAGGCCAAGTTAGAAAATTAATTGGATACGGCATTGGTGTTATACCCCCCTACCGCATCAACGTGATATTCCCCGGCTTGCTATAGGTTTGTCCGTTGCTGCCGGTGGCATATATCATATAGATGTACACGCCTTCTTGTACCGGTGTGCCTTCAAATTTGCCGTCCCAACCCTGGTTCAGGTCATGGGTCAGGAACAGGAGCTCGCCCCAGCGGTTGTATATCTCCATGGTATAGTCAAACACAAAGGTCCCCTTGGCACTGAAGGTCTCGTTCTTCTTATCTGTGTTCGGGGTAAAAGCATTGGGCACATAGATATGCATGATGGTAGGCATGCAGGCTTGGTTGGATACGCTCAGCACGGTATTGTCGTCACGGCTATAGCCAATCACCCGGTAGCAGTACTGCGATTGCTTGGCAGACGTGATATTGTCAACAAATGATGTATCTACGGATGATACGGTACCCACGGTTTTCCAGGTATTGCTGCCATCGTCATGCCATTGTATATCATAGTAGTCCACCCCTGTCGGCCATGCTTCGTAGGTAGTCCAGTACAGGGCAGGGTGGCCCGTGGTGAGTACCGTGTCTATTCTCAGCAAAATGGTTTTGGCAATATTGGTATAGCCGCTTCTGTACCCGCAACTGTCCTTCACCTGCATGCGGTATATGTACGAGGTCTCGTTCACGTTCACGTTCATATCGTAGGCATGGAATGTCTTCCGGTCATAGTCCCCTATCTGCACAAAGTTCTTGTTATCGTACGATCGTTGCAGGATATATTCCCAAGGCCGCTTGGTATGGGAGGGGGTCCATTCTATGAGCACGGTATTATCGGGTTCCACGGTGGCCCGCACGATTTCGTTTTTCAATACATTGGGGATATAGAGCGGGGTCACCGAGGCCGTATCAGACCAGGAAATCTGGTTGAACCCATTGAGCTCCACCGCTTTTATTTTGTATAGATGGGTACGGTAGCAGATAATGGAAGTATCCTCAAAGTGCATGGAATCGCCCCGCACATAACCTATGGAATCCCATTCCAACGGGTTATATACGTTCTGTCTGTAGATCACATACCGCCAAATGGTATCCCAACCCACATAAGGGGTCCAGTCCAGGATGGATTTGTTGATTCCTTTGTTCCCCGTCAGGTTCATTGTGGTATGGGTGCGGCTGGAATCGGGCGGATACACATACCCGCAAAGGTCCTTCACCAATACCTTATAGCTGTAGGTGTTTTGGGTCGTGCTTAGCCCTCCGTCCTTGAAAACCGTATCGTTCGGGTTGGAACTGGTGAATATCTCCACGAAATTTCCACCCCCCATATCCCGTTCCAGCACATAGCTTCCGAAATCATATTTCCAGTATTTCTGGTACTTGATGGTCACGGAAGAATTGTCGTCCACGCTCACGCTATAGATCTGTACGGGCTTGGGCGGTATGGTATCCAATATCTCGATATAACTCCGCTTCATCAGTGTTTTGTTGCAGCCCGTATTGTCAGTGATGGTGAGGCTGATATCAAAATGGCCGGGTATCGTATAGGCATGGTTGGCGAACTGGGCGGTTGAAGTGCTACCGTCCCCGAAATCCCAATACCAACCCATGATGGTCGTATCCGCCGTGGATTGGTCGGTGAACAATATCGGCCGGTTAAGACAGGTAAGCGAATCCGATACGGTGAACTTGGGGTTGATGTGCAGGATATGGATGCGCTTGGTGAGATGATCGGTACAACCCATGCTGGAATAGAGGGTCAGTTTCACATCATAATATCCCTTTTTTAGATAATAATGTGCCGGGGCTGGCAGGTTGGAACTATCCCCATCCCCAAGATCCCAATGATAGCGGGAAATATACCCATCCAGCGATATCGAATTATCCAAGAAATGGATGGTATCACCCAGGCAAAGTTCTGCAGGGCCGAATATCGGTTTTGGCAAGTGATACACCACCACGTTCTTCCGGAAAGTATCGCCGCAGCCTTTATCTGTTTTGGTCGTCAGGCTCACATTGAATACAGAACCGTAACGATAGGTATGCACGGGTGTGGGCAGGATATTTGTTGTAGTATCCCCAAAGTCCCAGAGATAACTCACCACCTTGGCACCCAGCTTGATAGAGGTATTATCAGTGAACAGCGTTGTTTCCTTAAAACAAACCGGTGGCGCATTGAAACTAGGCACCGAACGCGGGTACACGGTAATGGTTTGGTACTTGGATGTATCCGTACACCCATAGGAAGATATGGCCACCAACCTTGCTTGATAAGAGCCAGAACGCGGATAGATATGCCCCGGGTTTTGTTGGCTGTCCGTTTGGCCATCCCCAAACTGCCAATCCCAAGCGTTAACAGCCCCGGAACGGATGATGGATTTATCGAAGAAGAAAGTCGAATCGCGCTCACAAACCGTGCTGTTGGTCCATTTTGATACCGGAAGCGGATGCACGATCACATTCTCGCTGAGTGAATCCTTGCAGCCGAGGTCTGATACATTCACCAATTTCACAATAAAGGTATCGGGCTTGGCATAATGATGGATAGGATTGGCCAGTGCCGAAGATCCGCCATCCCCAAAATTCCAGCTTTGCGACGCGATATTGCCTGTATGTATCGTGCTGGAATCCAATAGCTTCGTGTCAAACTTGTAACAGACGGGAACTGCTCCCCAGTTGGTATTGGGTTTGGGGAACACGATCACATTATGATACACGGTATCCACGCACCCGAAGGCACTGGTGGATACGAGCATTACTTTATAGGTACCATCATTTACAAAATAATGCCTTGGGTTTTGCTTGGCAGAACTGCCACCATCCCCAAAATCCCAGTACCAAGCAGTCACTTTCCCGCTGCTGATGACAGATTTATCCACAAAGCTGAAGGAATCGTACTGGCATCCATTGGTCACCTTGAAATCAGCCACCGGCAGTGGCCAAATGAGTTGGTTTCGCGTGGTAGAATCGAGGCAGCCAAATGAAGTGGAAACGATAAGGTGTACCAGATAGGTGCCTGTTTTGGCATAGGTATGTATGGGCAAGCTGTCCGTAGAAACCTGCGCATCCCCGAACCTCCATTGCCAACCCATGATCCTTCCGGTGAGGACGGAAGACGAATCGAGGAAGGAAACTGGTTGAGACTCGCATTCTGGCAGGGCACCAAACTTGGCCTGCGGCATGGGGTGTATCACCAGATTTTGTACAGAGGTGTCAATACATCCCTTGTCGGTATGGGCATATAGGGTCACTTTATAGGTGCCCGGGGCAGTGAACTTATGTTTTGGGTTGATGAGCACCGATGTGTTTCCGTCCCCAAAATCCCAGGAATAAGAGGTCAGCGAACCAGTTGCCACGGTGGATTGGTTCAGGAACACCGCAGAATCCACTTGGCATACATCAGTCACTTTATATAAGGATTTTGGTTTGGGGTTTACGATGGCCTTCAGTTTAAAGGTATCCAAGCATCCACTGTCGGTACCCACAATGAGCTGCGGCGTGTAAGTACCTGCCAGATAGATATGGGTCGGGTTTTGCACATTGGAGCTGCCCCCATCGCCGAATGTCCAGGCCCAGTTTTTCAGGTTTCCGGTTTTTACAAGAGAGCTATCTATGAATACGGTAGGGTTGGCATAACAAGGGGTGCTGGCGCTGAAATTCGCGTGGGGCTTGGGGTTGATCACAATGGTTTTGACAATGGAATCTTTGCAGCCAAAGCCAGTGGTTACCACCAGTTTCCCGCTGTAGGTACCTGCCAGTTTATAGTTATGCGATGGGTTTTGAAGTGCTGAAGTAACGGTCAAGTCCCCAAAATCCCAAACCCATTTCACCACACTGCCCGATGAAACGGTGGAGATGTCCTTGAAGTTGGCGGCATTGCCATAGCAAACATTTGCAGCGATAAACCCGGCTTTGGGCTCAGGATATACGGTCAGGTTTTGAACGGAGGTGTCGGCACAACCTTTGTCTGAAAATATGGCCAGCCGTATGGTATAGGTTCCTGAAGCCGAGAAAAGATGTACCGGGTTCTGTTTGGTGGATGTGGATCCGTCCCCGAAATCCCAGTTCCAACTTAGCACGCTCCCGCTTTTTACGGTGCTTTTATCGGTAAAGTGCATACTGTCCACTTTGCACACATTGGCCGTGGTAAAGGCTGATTTGGGGCGTGGATACACGGTCACGTTGCTTTTGAAAGTGTCGCGGCAGCCCTTGTCTGATATGGCCACTACCATCACACTGTATATCCCGTCTGTGGCAAATTTGTGTTTTGGAGAGGTGAGGGCCGAGGTCTGTCCATCCCCAAAGTTCCAACTGTAACTCAGTGTCCCTGAGAGTATGGTGCTTGTATTGGTGAATACCATGGAATCATATGGACAGATGCTGATGCTGGTAAACCCTGCTTTTGGCATGGGGTAGATGGTAATCGTCTGGGTGGAAGTGTCACTGCAGCTTTTGTCCGATACAATAATGAGCCGCACGGTATAGTTTCCTGGGCTGGCATATAAATGATATGGGTTTGTTTTGGTGGAAACACTGCCATCCCCGAAATCCCATTCACTGGTTGTGATGGCACCACTGCTTACCAAACTGCTGTTGGTGAACAAGACTGAATCCCTTTTACAGGAATTGGCAAAGCTGAATTTTGATTTTGGTTTGGGGAATACGCCCACGTTTTTGGTAATGGTATCCCCGCAACCTTTATCCGTGGTGATAATGAGCTTCACGGAATAAGTACCGTTTGCCCCGTACAAATGGAAAGGGTTCTTCAGCGTGGAACTGCTGCCATCGCCGAGGTCCCATGTCCACGAAATGATATTCCCAGAGCCAATGGTAGAGCTGTCATGGAAAAAAGTCGTGTCGTTGAAGCAAGCGGTATTAGCGCCAAAGCTAGCCTTGGGTTTGGGATAAATCGTAACAGAATCCAGGGCAGAATCCTTACAGCCAAACTGAGAAACGACCACTTCCTTTATTTTGAAGGTGCCGAAATGCGCAAAGGCATGTACCGGGTTTTTAACGTTGGATGTTGATCCATCCCCAAAATCCCAAATCCATTGGGTATTGCTTCCGGATGCTATTTTTGAAGTATCGGTAAAAGAGACAGGGTTGCCAAAGCAGATATTTGATTTGATAAAGCCGGGCTGCGGCATGGGATGTATGGTCAACGTATTGATGGTGGTATCCACACATCCGCTGTCTGAGGCAATGGCCAACCTGATATTGAAATTTCCAGGATTGGTGAACAGGTGGGCCGGATTTTCTAGGGTAGAAGCCGCACTGCCGTCACCAAAATTCCAGTTCCACGCAGTCACATTTCCGGTATGTATGGTTGACAAGTCTTTGAAATGCGCACTATCCACTTGGCATACGGCACTGAACGATACTTTTGCTTTCGGTTTAGGGAATATCCTTACAGTTTTGGTCGCGGTATCAAAACAGTGGTGGAATGAATATGCAACAAGGCGTACCTTATAGGTACCATCGGTGGGGTATTTATGGTTGGATTGAACAAGTGAATCCGATGTGCCATCGCCGAAGTTCCAGGTGAACTTGATACTATCTATCAAGGGTACTCCAGCCGTAGTAGTATCATGGATGATATGGCTGGTATTAATGAAATTCATGGAATCGTACTCGCAGACGTTCACGCTCTTGAAGCCTGCTTTCGGCAATGGATAAATAATGATCGCTGCAGATATGGTATCATGGCATCCTTTGTCTGATACCACAATTTCCCGCGCATTGTATAGGCTTGTGAGAGGATATTTATGTTTGGTGTTTTGGGTTGTTGCAGAAGCGCCATCCCCAAAATCCCAATGGTAGCTGACGATGGAACCTGAACTTATTTTGGCGCTGTCGACGAAGAAAACCGTATCCGAAACGCATTCGTTATGGAATGAAAAACCGGATATTGGCCTTGGATTTACAGTCACTGCATGGGTCACCGTATCTCCGCAGCCCTTGTCGCTGCCAATAATCAAACGCACGGTATAACTACCCGATGCAGCATATTTATGGGTTGGGCTTTGCAAGGATGAAGCAGCCCCATCGCCGAAATCCCAAGTCCATCCGGTGATGTTGCCAGTCGTTATTTTTGAACTGTCAGAAAACTTGGTACTGTCTTTAAAACAGGCGGTTGTGGCTCCAAACCCAGCTTTGGGTTTTGGGAAAATAATGACCGAATCAGTGATGGAATCTTTGCAGCCAAACTGGGAAACGACCACTTGTTTTATCTTAAAAGTACCCGCTGTAGCAAAGGCATGTGCCGGATTGTGTTGCATGGACGTGTCCCCATCCCCAAAGTACCAGATCCATTGCTTGTTGCTGCCACTGAAAATGCTGGATGTATCCGTAAAATTCACGGCATGGCCATAACAAATATTCGATTTGGTGAAGCCGGGTTGCGGCATGGGATGTATCGTTATCACCACCTTTGCCGTATCAGAGCAGCCTTTATCTGATATCACGGCGTGGATGATATTGAAATCGCCCGGGGTAGTGTATAAATGTGCAGGGTCTTGAAGTACCGTATTTGCCGATCCGTCGCCAAAACTCCAGAACCAACCGATGATCGTTCCTGTATGTATACCGCTTATATCCACAAAGCGCGCACTATCTGCCTTGCACACAGCACTGAATGTCTGCTTTGCTTTTGGTTTTGGATACACCGTCACATGCCTGATGGCAGTATCCGCACAGCTTTTATTGGACCCCGCAATCAACCGTACTGTATAATTGCCATCACTGGCGTACAGGTGTTTGGGGTTTTGAAGAACAGAGGTGCTGCCGTCACCAAAATCCCATTGCCAGGCATTTACCGTCCCTGAATCAATTTTGCTAGTATCGGTAAAGGCAAGGCTATCATATTGGCAGGCAGGGCTCACGGTAAACCCAGCCGTAGGTTTTTGGAATATGTGCAGCACCTGTTTGGCAGAGTCTATACACCCAAAAGATGAAGTAACGATAAGCTTGGCCTGATAGGTCCCGAATTTTTTATACATGTATTTCGCGACGCCAGTTTCCAGGGTTGAATCCCCGTCACCAAAATATATGATCCTTGTTGCCAGTGTGCCTGCGGTAGAAACTGAACTGTCGAGCAGTATCGATGTATCTTTGGCGCAATTGTCGCTCGTTACCAATTTGGCGATGGGTTGGGTTTTTACCGTTATCGATTTGGTGATGCTGTCCTTACAGCCATGGGCATTGGTCACCGTCAACTGCACATTGTAGATACCGCCCGTGATATAAGTATGCGTGGGCTGGGCTAATGTCGAAGTATCTCCATCCCCAAAATTCCAAAGATGTTTGACGATGGGAAATTTTTTGGAAATGCTTGAATCTGAGAACACAATGGCCTGCTTGGCACAAACCCCGGTAAGCGATGTGCCAAAATTCGGCAGGATCTGTTTGGATACAGCGATCCATTTCTTTTTGATAATGGAATCCGAGCAGCCTGTCGAATCTGTTATTTTCAACTTGACGGTAAAGGTATCGTAGGTTGAATACCTATGCAATGGGTTTTGCAGGGTAGATGTATCCCCATCGCCAAAGTCCCAAAACCAGCTCACTGCCTTGTTGATATGGTGGGTGCTGTCTGAGAACTGAAGCAACCCGGTATCACAGGCAAATGAATCAACACTGATTTTGATAAGTTCCTTGGCCCAAACCCGCACCGTATCAAAAGCCGGGGCAAAATAACTGCAGCCCAAGGTATCACCCAGGATAAGCCGGGGCACGTACACCCCATTGGTGGTGATGTTTTTTTGAAAATAGGTATGCTTGAAATTGCTGTCGTTCACCACAGTACCATCCCCGAGATCCCATTGCAGTTTGTTGGCATTGGATGATGACGCGACAAAAGTGACGACCGCAGAATCGCATCCCAGTATAGGGGAAAAGCTATAAGTGCCTGTCGGGCCTTTCACATGCACGATAGAGGTTTTCGAGGCTACGCTTGTACATCCTGCCGCATCTTGTATCACCAGGGTCACTGTATATTTCCCGGGCAGAACATAGAGTTTTTTAGGGTTTTGAAAAGTGGAGCTCGTCCCATCGCCAAAGGTCCAGAGCCAAGTTCTTATTGCGGCATTCCCGAGGGTGGTGGTATCGGTAAACTGTACCTCCAAAGGTGGGCAGCCCGAAAAAGTATCGCTTTGGTTGAACCCGGCTTTTGGCGTTTTCACATTTACAACCACAGAGTCAAAGGCAGAATCAGAACAGCCATAATAGTCTGTATAATTAAGTTTTATGTGATAAGTGCCGCTTACAAAAATGGTCTTGTTCAGCACCGTGGCCACCACAGGTGCGTCGTTCTCCCATTTCCAGGTATATACGTATGGGGTAACCCCCGTGCTGATGGTATTGATTGGGGAAAGCGTAATGATTTCGGAACCACAATTGTCCCGGATGCTTTTGTCAATGAGCTGGAAAGGCTTGGTTTGCCTGATTTTGCTTTCGGTGAATGCAGAGCAACCGGCAGAGTCTTTCACGGTGAGCCTCACCGTATATCCATTCAGCTGGTTGGGCAGGATACCGGAATAGGTATGGGTCACTGTACTGTCGGTAGTGGTCAAGCTATTGCCATCGCCAAAGGTCCAGTCCCTTTTGGATATAGGGTCAGGGGCCCGTGTAAAATCGGTGAACTTTACCGGACCCGCCCCGCATTGCTGTGCACTGCAGATATCAAAACTGGGAACCACCCCAAATGCTTTCACGATATTTTGCTGGGTGGTGCTCACGGTACACCCTTGGCCATTCACCACTGATAATTTTACGGTGTACAGGCCTGGTTCCGTGTAGGTTGCAGTAGGATTCGAAACCTTCGAAAATTGCCCATTTCCAAGATCCCAACTCCATGATTGGGCTGTAAATGTGGTATCAGTGAAGTTTACCGATACCGGATAACAGCCGGTAGCAGTAGTATTGGTGAACCCTGCTTTGTACTTGTTCAAGTTAGTGATGGTCACATTGAAATTGGTATCATTGAAACAGCCTTTTACCGTATCAAAGGCCTGCAGGTTCACCGTATAAGTGCCTGGAACCGAATACCAATGGGCAGGGTTTTTTACGGGTGAAGAAGATCCGTCCCCAAAATTCCAGATGTATTTGTTGCCACCCAGGGTGGTATTGGTAAAATACACACTGTCTGCCACACATGGCTTCTGAAAGAAATTGAAATTGGCTTTGGGGCCATGCACTTTGATATAATTGGTGCGGATCATGGTATCGGTACACCCATTGGCAAACACCACCAGCTTCACCGAATAGGACTGTGGCTTATCGTTATAGTCGTGTTTTGGGTTCTGCGTATTCACCGAGGCTCCATCCCCAAAGTCCCAAAGGTACTGGTCGGGTTTTATCTTGAAGGTATCACTGAAGGTATGGAACTGCACGTTCATGTATTGGATACAACTGTCCTGCGGGCTGGCCACAAATGAGGCTGTGGGTTTCAGCCCTATTTTGATAGGCTGAATATAGGTGGCACTATCAGAGCAACTGTCTTTTGTTGTCACTACCAACGAAACAGTGAATTTTCCAGTGTCTGCATAGTGGTGGAATGGGCTTTGGCTGTGGGAGGTATCCCCATCCCCAAAATACCAGACCCATTTGGTGATTGGGACCAACGAGGAACTGTTATCAAAAAACAGGATCGTATTGTCAGCCTTGCAGCCGCGCGGTATGGGTGCATTGATTATAGCCTTGGGCTGCACTACCTGTATGAGGTTTGTGGCTATGAGGGTATCGGGGCACCCTTCAATGGTTTTTGCAATGAGCCGTACCGTGAATGACCCGTATGTGTTGTAGGTATGGGTAGGGTTTTTGGCTGTCGAGGTGCCCCCATCCCCAAAATCCCATTCATAGGTGGCCGCACTGTTGTTCGAAGCATTGTTGAAAGTGACCGTGAAAGGCATTTTGCATGAGCTGCTGTCACTGGCACTGAACTTTGCCGTGGGTTGCTGGCCCACATTGATATATTTCTTTTTGAGCACGGTGTCCTTACATCCATCCGCAGTGCCATTCACGAGCAGCTTCACGTCGTACGAGCCCGAATCTAGATAGATATGGCTTGGGTTCAGGAAGTTGGATGTGGTGCCGTCCCCAAAGTCCCAAGTATAAGCCTGCCAACCATAAAATGGGGTGGTGAGGTTGGTGAACTTGACACTGAACAACCCGCAACCGGAGGTAATACTGGCGCTGAAATTGTAGGTAAACTTATTGAGGATGACATAAGCGATACGCTTGACAGAGTCCACACAACCGCCCGACACGTTCACCACCAAGGTAACGTTATAACTGCCAAATCCTTTGTAGGTATGGCTCGGGTTTTGGAGGGTGGAGGTAGCCCCATCGCCAAAGCGCCAAAGCCAGGTAGTTTTGCCCGCAATCTCGCTGGTGCTGTTATCCGTAAAATTCACGGCCCCAATGGAATCGCAAAACTGCGTTTGATTCGCCAAAAAATTGATCTGCGGCTTTTGTGCAGCCGTCACGGCATTGGTGCGCACCACTGTGCTCTTGCAGCCCGCGGCATTGTCAACCACCAGCGATATGCTATAGCTGCCCGGATTGTTGTAGAGATGTATGGGGCTCTGCGCGGTGGAAACCGATCCATCTCCAAAGTCCCATTTCCAACTGGTAATGGCCCCTGAGCCAGACGTGGTGGTATCGGTAAAAACGATCTGCAAGGGGGCACATCCTGAATTGATATTGGTAGTAAAGCCGGCAGCGGGGTTTTGGAACACGGTGATGGCCGCCGTTTTGGTCATGGTATCGGTATTGCCACTGGCATCCTTGGCCACCAACTGTACCGTATAGCTGCCGGGGTTGGTATATATGGCACCGGGGTTGACAGATGTGGACGTGTTTCCATTGCCAAAAGACCATACATAGGATACCGCACCCGTTGACGCATTGCTGAAACTGGCCACCACGGGCGCACAACCACTCCCACCCGATATGGTGAAATCGGCTTTCAATACCGCATAAGCGCTCGTATAGCTCATGCAGAGTGACAGGGCAATAAATATTTTTCCTAAGAGACGAGGCATTCCCTTACCATTGGGGGTATTAAGCAGACAATTTAACAATAAAAACCAACAACACAACAAAGAACGGGAATAATATTGGCTTCTTAAGACCTCCCTTGGATTATATAAACTGCCTGATCGACGCAGCCAGTAAGGTAAGGTTCAATTTCTCGAAAGGATGCATGGTATTGGGGAACACACATATATTTCCATTTTTCAAGGCATGGTACACCGATACCGATTCATCCACGCCTACCGTACTGTCCCCATCCCCTAGCCCGATGCATATTTCAGAGTCTATTTCGTTTAAGTTATCCAGTGTCAATAGGTTGTGGTTGCCAAGTCCTGTTATCATCTCCTTGGTCTTTTCCAGTACCCGCGTCCATCCTTCCATAGAATGGCGGGCTTTGAGCTCTTCGGCAAAAGCAGGTACTTTTTGCAGGATTTTGTTGGGGTCCAATTTCCGGGTTTCATTTTCGGCGTATTCCGGTGTCCAGAGGAATTTTGTGCCTAAAGTAAACGCTTTCAATACCCGGTTGGTATGCAGGGCCAGGTAGGTGGCCACGTATCCACCCATGCTGTAGCCGAATATATTCACCCGGTCCAGGTCCCACCGGGCCATTTCATCCAGCACCTCGTTGGCAAAAGTGATGATGCCGAATTCGTTTTTTGGCGCTTTTTCCCCATGACCCGAAAAATCGAGGGTATATATTTCAAAAGAATCTTCCAATAGCGTGATCAGCTCATGGAACTGGTTTTTGGTGCCGAGCGCCCCATGGAGCAATAGCAGATCAGGTTTTTCCATGAAAACAAAGATAGGGAAAATGTATCGGGTACATATTCCCTGTGGCGGGTAAAACACCATGAATGCTATGTTCCTCTTCTAATGCGTTTCCAACCACTTCATTTTGGCCCAGTCCAAGAAACCTTCCAAGGTACTGAAACGGTCCAAAGGCAAGCCGTCGCCATCAGCATGTTGGTGGCCGGGTCTGGCATAGCGTTCCACATCTTGCTTGGTGATTTCGTCTTGTGATAATATGGCCAGCCGCTCCACCACATTGTGCAGCTCGCGGATATTTCCGGTCCAGTCCATTTGCTGCAGTGCCTCCATGGCCTCTGGCCCGAAACGCTTGGCTTGCATCTTATAGTCGCCCACGATCTCTTCCAGAAACGATTCTGCCAGGATGGGAATATCCTCGCGCCGCTCGTTAAGCGAGGGTACATGGATCAGTATCACGCTCAAACGGTGGTATAGGTCTTCCCTGAAATTGCCTTTTTTTATTTCATCATAGAGGTTCTTGTTGGTGGCCGCCACGATCCGCACGTTCACGGGTGTTTCTTTGTCGCCACCGACACGGGTGATTTTGTTTTCCTGCAAAGCGCGCAACACTTTGGCTTGGGCAGATAGGCTCATATCCCCGATTTCGTCCAGGAACAGAGTGCCCCCATTCGCCTGCTCAAACTTGCCTATACGTTGCTTGATGGCTGAGGTGAACGATCCTTTTTCATGCCCAAAAAGCTCGCTTTCTATAAGTTCAGAAGGTATGGCGGCGCAGTTCACTTCCACCAATGGCCCCTCGGCACGTTGGCTTTTTTCATGGATCCAGCGGGCCACTAGTTCTTTTCCCGTGCCATTCGCCCCCGTGACCAGTATCCGTGCCTCCGTAGGCGCTACGCGGTCTATGGTATCCTTGATGATCTGTATGGCGGGCGATTCCCCGATGATCTCCCGGGTCTTGCTCACCTTGCGTTTTAGGTTCTTGGTTTCGTTGATCAGCGTGGATTTGTCCAGCGCGTTGCGGATGGTGATGAGCATCCGGTTGAGGTCGGGTGGCTTCGCAATAAAATCGAAGGCACCCTTTTTCGCAGCCTCAATGGCGGTTTCCACCGTGCCATGGCCCGAAATCATGATCACGGGTACATCGGGCGCTAATTCCATAGACTTTTCCAACACTTCCATGCCATCTACCTTGGGCATTTTTATATCGCAAAGCACCAGGTCAAACCGGTTTTTCTTGATCAGGTTCACTGCCTGAAAGCCATCAGAAGCCTCTTCCACCTGATAGCCTTCATGCACCAGGATATCCGCCAAGGTTTCGCGGATCAGCTCTTCATCATCTACGATCAATATTTTTGGCATGGTAATTGGAAATGTTGTGTTATTAAGACCTGCAATGTTTAAACGAAACTACAAATTTCGGGTTTATAAAATTTAACCGGACAGGGTAACCGAAATAAAAAAAAACTCCTTAAATTTCTAAAAATTATGGAACCCATGATAAAAAAACTTTTCGTCCTCTCCTTCATAGCGATAGGCTTTTCGTTCAAAGCCTCTGATGCCAATATGCCTGCCCGGAACCCGCTACCCGCCGATGCCGTGAACTTCACCTTGACGGATACGGCAGGGAAAAAGGTGTCGCTCAGCGATTTCAGGGGCAAATTTGTGGTGATAGATTTCTGGGCCAGTTGGTGCGCACCCTGCCTGGAAGAACTGCCCGCAAGCAAGAAACTGGCCGATGATATGGCAGGAAATGACAAAGTGGTGTTCATGTTCATCAGCTTCGACAAAAACGAGGACCTCTGGAAAGACAAAGTAGATGATACAGGCACCAAAGGTATCCACCTCTTTGCCGGCGAGCATGGCGATCAACTCAAGGATATGTTCAATATGGATGGCATACCGCACTATGCCTGGATAAACAGCAAGGGCGTTATCGTGGCCAAGAATGCCATGCACCCCAGCGATTTTGGGACCAAAGCGGTACTGAAAGGATATATAGCCAAGGACTGATCAGGTCTTGATTTTTTTGGTGGGATGCGTATAAATGCTTTCCCATTTGCAAACATCTTGCTATCTTTGGGGTTGAATCCATGTCGGTACGCCATTGCGTGGCTATCGGCAAAAACCAAAGACTTTGACCGCAATCTGGAAATATTTGATGATAACTATGGCAGTATGGCAGGCCGATAAGGTTTTGCCACACCATGCCGCACCGTTATACCGGCCGGGCCGGGCAGATACCGCCATCAATTTTACCTTGAAGGATACCGCTGGAAAAGCCGTAGCCCTGAGCGACTACCGTGGCAAATTTGTGGTGATATCCATGTATGCAGACTGGTGTGGTCCTTGCCTCAGAGAGGCGGAGCCAACTAGGGAATTGGTTGATTATTTCCTTGGTAACCAGGTGGTATGGATTTTCATAAGCTTTGACCGCAGCGAATCAGATTGGAAAGCATCCATCAAAAAGGACCAGTTCAAAGGGGTTCACCTTTGGGGTAAACCCAAGTCCGAGACACTGAAATCCATGTTGCGCTTCGACAATATCCCTTATTATATTTGGATAGACAAAGATGGCAAAATAGCCTTGGACAATGCGCCACGCCCATCATCAAGAAATACCAAAAAGCAACTCAAGCTGTTTGTGGGCAACTAAGTAAGGCTACTTCCTTGCTTCCGCTTCTTCTATATTGATCTTCATGCCCCTGATCGTGGTCTTCTTCATCTTTTTGATGACCATCTGAGCCAAGTCGCGCGGTATTTCCACAAAGCAAAACTTGTCGTAGATCTCAATCTGGCCTATCATGCGGCCGTCTATCCCTGCCTCACCTGTGATGGCGCCCACGATGTCCTTGGGCCCTACCTTGCTCTTGCTCCCCACATTCAGGAACAGGCGTGCCATGTCTTTTGAATTGCTGGAAGAAAAGCCTTTTCCGCCTTTGTTATTGCCTCCGCCGCCTCTATTATCACCTCTATTATCATAGGAAGACGATTGGTTTCTGTCATCCCCCAATTTGTCTTCTTGGGCAATCTGCTTATGGAGTTCCAGTTTGATGAGGGCAGCTGCCACCAGTGAACTATCATGACCCAAGGTATTGAGTTCCTCAGTCCATTTCACGTATTTTTCCATTTCCCCGGCTTCGATGGTATGGATGATGCGGGCAAAGAAGTTGTTCTTCTTCTTCACTTCGATATCCTTAAGTGCGGGTATCTTATCTTTTACAATGGTTGTTTTGGCATATCGCTCTATGTCTCGTACCCGGCTCATTTCCCTACCTGATGCAAAGCTGAATGCAAAGCCGCTCCTGCCTGCCCTACCGGTCCGCCCGATGCGGTGTACATAGTACTCAGAATCCAATGGGATATCGTAGTTCACTACCATTTCTATATCGTCCACATCTATACCCCGTGCCGCCACATCTGTTGCCACAAGGATCTGGATGATGCCCTGCCTGAATTTGTTCATCACCTGGGTACGCATGGCCTGCCGCATATCACCATGCAGTGATTCGGCAAAAAAGCCTTGTCCCTGCAGGTCTGCAACCAGTTCGTCCACTTTGCGCTTGGTATTGCAAAACACCAGGCAAAGCTTGGGTTCGTACAGGTCTACCAACCTCTCCAGCACTTCGGTCTTGTCCTTTTCCTTCACGTCGAACATCCGCTGGTCAATGGCCGCTACGGTAAGTTCGTTTTTTATTACCTTTATTATTTCTGGCTTGTTCTGGTATTTTTTGGTGAGCTCCAGGATGGGTTTGCTCATGGTAGCCGAGAAGAATACGGTTTGCCTCGGGGTGGGTATCTCTTCCAATATGGCTTCGATATCGTCCCTGAAACCCATGTCAAGCATCTCATCCGCTTCGTCAAGGATGATCATTTTACATTCGTCCAGGTGCAGGGTGCCACGGTCCAAGTGGTCCATGATACGGCCTGGTGTACCCACTACGATCTGTGCGCCACGGCGGAGCGCTTGGATTTGTCGGTCTATGGATTGGCCCCCAAAAATAGGGATGGCTTTTATTTTTCTGTTGTGGGCAAGCAGCTTCTCAAACTCGTCAGCCACCTGCATGGCAAGTTCCCGAGTAGGGCACAATACCATGGTCTGTACGTTTTTGCTGGAAGCATCCGTGCGTTCGATGGCAGGGATCGCAAAAGCAGCGGTTTTGCCGGTACCCGTCTGTGCCTGGCCAATGACATCTCTGCCATCGAGCAATACGGGAATGGATTGGGACTGGATGGGTGTGGCTTCAGAAAAACCCATGTCAGTGATAGCCTTTAATATTTCAGGGCTTAGGCCAAGCTCCTCGAATAATACGTTAGTCATAGAATGTATTGCGCCAAAAGAATATCAGATTAAATATGGGCGCAGTTGGTGAAACAAGAATGAATTGAAAAAGTTATAATAACGGGCACAAAGATACGCAATTATTCCCGTATGATGGTATTGTTGCCTATCCCCTAAATGAAAAAGCCCCTAAGGCTGTTGCCAAGGGGCTTTTCTTATATCAAAGCATATATGGAACTATGCGTTCACCAGTCTTTCATGCAGTGCCTTGCCTTGGGCAGTGAGTGCATAATGACCTTTCTTGCGGCTTCCTTCATATACCAGCAATTTCATCTTCTTCAATGATGCGGTATGGCGGACAATGGTAACGCGAGACCCACCCACATACTCGTGCAGGTTGGTAACTGTGGCGGTTCCATTTTCAAAAAGACAAAGAAGGATACCCGTAAGTGCCCTGAAAGTCGCCTTGTTATAGCCTTCTTCCGATAGCATTTCACGAAGTGCTGCTTCTAATGGCACTTGCAACCTGGTGATGCTGGTGCTGCTCTTCATTGGCTTGCTGCTGGCTTTGCGTGCCACTGGCTTGGAAGCGGTTTTTGGGGCACCTTCTTCTTTCCTTGGCCGGCCCCTGCCGCGTTTTTCACCTGAAGCTACCACTGGCTTTTCAGTCACTGGAAATTTCCTTGGTCTGCCTCTGCCACGTTTTTCTCCGCTGGCCAACGCTGGAGCTGGGGAGGCTGCCAGGTTTTCGCTTGCGGCGGTATCATAATATCCTTTGGGTTTGCGTCCGCGTTTTTTCAACGCTGGTTTTGCAACAGCAGCAGCCACTGGATATTTCCTTGGCCTGCCCCTGCCACGTTTTTCCCCTGATATCAAAGGTGCAGCAACCGATTGTCCACTAACGGTTGGCGCGCCTACTTGTTTTTTCACGTCTCTCAAAAATTGAAGGTTCCGGTTCAACATTTCCATGGCCTCAATCTTAGCGAGATACGCTTCATTCATAATCTCCAAAGCATCAATCCTAATCTTATAGGCCTCCAATGCTTCGTTGGTTTCTTTTTTCATGTATTCTCTCTTTATTATGTGTATAAGACTAAACAGTTGCAAAAATATTTAATTCCCTAACAAATCACAAATCATTTGCAATATTCTTGACAGTCAGTAATACAGTTGAATCCATCAATTTGTTTTGGCTAATTTTGATTATTCCCTTTTTTCAATCAAGAAGGCCAAAAAATATAATGTATACTAAATCAATGGCTTATGCTACAAGTTGTAATTTTGGGGGCAATATACTTACCACTTGGGCCAAAATAGATATAACCTACTATTGCCTATTTGCCTGTGGAATCCATTTTATTTCTTCCGCGTTATTGTCGGCACTTATTTTCCTAGACAGGATAAACAGATAGTCAGAAAGCCTGTTAAGGTACTTAATAACAATAGGTTCTACCTTTTCTGTTTCACTTAGTTCTACGGTCAGTCTTTCAGCGCGCCGGCATACACATCGGGCAACATGGCAATGGGATGATGCTACATGGCCACCCGGTAAAATAAAATGCATTAATGGGGGCAGGCTTTCATTCATGGCATCCATTTCTTTTTCCAAAAGCACAACATCTGCCTCGTCCAGTTCAGGCAGTTCCATTTTTGATTTTTCAGGATCTGCGGCCAAATGAGATCCGATGGTAAACAACAGGTTTTGAATGATATACAGTATATCCCTGGCATGTGCGTCCAGATACAGGTCGCGGACCACGCCGATACAAGAATTCAGTTCATCCACGGTTCCATAGGAATGGATGCGGATATGCCCTTTTGATATTTTTACCCCTCCAATAAGCGAGGTGCTGCCTTTATCTCCTTTTTTAGTATAAATTTTCATCAAAAAATGATTTTACACATGTGCCGGTGCGGCACTCTTGTCATTGAGTACATCAGTTTCAATAATGCCATCCTTTAGGCGCACTATTCTCTTGCTATGTGCGGCAATATCAGGTTCATGTGTCACGATAATGACGGTATTCCCTTTTTCATACAAAATTTCGAACAAGTCCATGATTTCAAAAGAAGTTTTGGAATCAAGGTTTCCCGTTGGCTCATCCGCGAGGATGATGGCAGGATTGTTTACCAAAGCCCGGGCTATTGCCACACGCTGCCTCTGGCCGCCTGAAAGTTCATTGGGCTTATGGTCCATCCGGTCGCCCAATCCGACAGATGTCATCACGTCAGCAGCCCTTTGCAGCCTTTCTTTTTTGGGTACCCCCGCATATACCAAGGGTAGTGCCACGTTTTCCAGCGAAGTCATGCGTGGTATAAGGTTAAATGTCTGAAATACAAACCCGATTTCCTTGTTCCGGATGGCAGCCAAGTCATTATCGGTCAAGTTGCTCACGTTTTGGCCATTCAGGATATAGGTGCCGCCCGAAGGTGTATCCAGGCATCCCAAAATATTCATGAGTGTGGATTTGCCGGAACCTGAAGGCCCGATGAGTGCCACATATTCGTTTTTCTCAATATTGAGGCTTATGGTTTTGAGCGCAGGAATCTCTACGGCGCCAATCAGATACGTCCTTGATATATCAGTTAATTGTATTATTCCGGCCATAATTCCATTTTGTATGTGGCAGTTATTCCCGCTCTATCACTTTGGGCACTTTAAAATAATCAGAATTTTTTTGCGGGGCATTTTTCAGGGCCTGCGCTTTGGTGATCTCCGTGAAGGCAACATCCTCCCGGAAAGCATTCACTTCGTCTGTCATAAAAATAAGAGGCTCAACCCCATCTGTATCCACTTCGTTCAGTTTGTCAAAAAACGAAACGATCTTGCTCAGGTCTTCCTGTATTTTCAATTTTTCATCGTCAGCAAAACTGAGCTTTGCCAGGCTTGCCACCCGTTCTACCGTTGCCATGTCTATGATCATGATCTTATATCGTTTTGGATAATATGATGCAATGCTTCTTTGAGCCTATCCATATCCCCCACGCTGAGCAGGGCGGTTTGCAAAGGCTCATGCAAAATTACACGAATTTTTCCGGGTTTTGCGCTGATAACCGGGTCTGGGATTATTTTGTAATTGTCTGGCATGCCTACAGGCAATATGGGTATTTTGTGGCGTATGGCCAACTGGAAGGCACCATCCTTAAGCGGCTTTAACACAAGTGGATCGGGGAAAATACCCCCTTCAGGATAAATCACCAGGTTTTGCCCGCTTTCCAGGGCCCTTACTCCTTTGCGGTAGGCGGTGGCACTTTCAGTTTTGCTGCCCCGGTCTACTTGTATGTCTATGGTCCTGAAAAAAATACCAAAGAGTGGCACCCGAGACAATTCTGTTTTGGCCATAAAACAGGTATTGCGCCTAAAAACCGCACAAAAAACAATGATATCCAAATAAGAAGCATGGTTGCTACAAATGATCATTGGGCCTGGGGCATCCAGGTATTCTTTGTTTATGATACGGCACCGCACTCCCCAACAACCCAGCAATACCCTGGCCCAAAAGCTCCGGTAGGCATGTGCGGCAGGATACCATTTTTTATTTTGTAGCAGCACCCATTGAAAAGGAAAAAAAAAGATGAACAGCAACCCAAAAACGATGCAGAAATACCCAATACCGATCCATCCTTCAAATCGCTTCATCACTAACTTTGCCGCAATTTAAATACTATTTGCTGGCATCCGGTTTTTCGAGTAATTTTACAGGCTCGAAATGATTTGGGACAGCACTGAAAACTATGGAAACAACAACCGAAAAAAAGTATAAAGACGTGGTGGTGAGCGGCACCCGGCCCACGGGGTACCTACACCTCGGCAATTATATCGGTGCGGTGCGGCAATACGTGAAAATGCAAGACCTCTATGAAAATTGTTTCTTTTTCATCGCGGATTTTCATTCCCTCACCACACACCCCAATCCCAAAGACATAGAGGAAAACGTAAAGACGGTATTGGTGGAATATCTTGCCAGCGGGTTGGACCCCGAAAAAATACCCATCTACCGGCAAAGCGACCTGCATGAAACTTCAGAACTCTATATGTTCCTGAACATGCATGCCTATAAGGGTGAACTGGAACGGGTGACCACCTTTAAGGAGAAGGCCAAGAAACATCCTGACAATATCAATGCCGGCCTGCTCACCTATCCGGTGCTCATGGCGGCTGATATCCTCATCCATAAAGGGACGAAGGTGCCCGTGGGAAAGGACCAGGAACAGCACCTGGAAATGGCGCGGACTTTTGCACGAAGGTTCAACCGGATATACAATGAGGATATACTGCCAGAGCCCCACGCATTCAATACCGTAGGGGAACTGATCACCGTGCCAGGCCTGGGGGGTGGCGGCAAGATGAGCAAGAGCGATGATGACAGTGCAGCCATTTACTTGAAGGATACGCCAAAAGAAATCGAAAAAAAGATCATGCGTGCCGTGACCGATAGCGGCCCTACCAAAAAGAACCAAAAAAAGGAACAAGGCATCGCCAACTTGTTTACTTTAATGAAACACGTATCCACGCCTGATACCGTTTCCTTTTTTGATGAGAAATACAATGACATGTCCATTAGGTACGGCGACCTAAAAAAACAGCTTGCCCAGGACATGATTGCCTACCTGACCCCTATCCGCGAAAAGATAGATGCCATACGTGCGGATGAACCCTACCTGGCCAAAGTACTGAAAGATGGTACGGAACAAGCCCGGGAAAGCGCCAGGAATACCTTATCCGATGTTCGGCATGCCATGGGCTATCGGTCGGCATAGCATCCATCACACCACTCAATACGCAATACCCAATACTCACTTCGCAATACGCATTCATGGACAAAGATTTTAAGCATATCGCCATTGCCGGGAACATCGGTTCCGGGAAAACCACCCTGGCCACCTTACTGGCCAAGCATTATGACTGGGTGCCCCACTATGAAGTGATCGAGAACAACCCGTATATAGATGATTTCTACCAGGATATGCAGACCTGGAGTTTCCACATGCAGTTGTATTATCTTAACTACCGGTTCAAACAGGTGTTGGAAATACGAAAGGGCGAGCAGACCGTGGTGCAGGACCGCACCATATATGAAGATGCCTATATCTTCGCCCCCAACCTGCACGACATGGGCCTGATGCATAGCCGGGATTTCGATACCTATATTAATCTGTATGAAACCATACAGACGCAAATAGAGCCACCAGACCTATTGATATATCTCCGCGCCTCCCTGCCCGCGTTGGTGACCCAGATACAAAAGCGGGGCCGCAGCTTCGAAGATTCCATCCGGTTGGATTACCTAAAGAAACTAAACCAGCGCTACGAAGACTGGATTGCTGAATACCATGGCAAGAAACTACTGATTGTGGACGTGGACAATTGCAACTTTGCAGATAGCCCAGAGGACATGGGTGCCATCATCAATCTCGTGGAGCGGGAGCGTGCCGGACTTTTTGGTACGCATAGCAAGAAATAGTTGCTTATTTCACACTTACCGTCGTCGCATCTATTTTCCCAAAATGCCCGTTTTCATCGAGTTTATACGAGGTAGAACCGGTAAGTTCTCTTGCAACCACTGAATTATTATCATATCCCGTTGTTTTCGGGTCATTTTTGAATTTTTTGGTGTAAGAGCTTACCGTGACGGTATTGTCTTTGGCAAACAACCCATCGGTATATTTTTCTGGGGTGGTTTGTCCGGCAAATTCCAATTTATCTATCCGGTTGCCGCTAACATTGTTGTAGGTAGCAATGATAAAATGTTTTTCCCCGAGTGAATCATAAAACCCATTGCTCACCAAATAACACAATGCAGTGAAGTTTGTATTTTGGTACAGGTTGGCCACGTAAGCACAGTTGCTGGTCACTTCCCGCGAGAAACTGCTTACTTTCAGTTCGGGAATAAATTCCTTGTACGACCCATAAATTTCACTGCCCCAATATCCGAGTTCGAGCCGCGTTTTGGTGGTATCCGAGTGTAAAAGGGTATTGTTAGAAACCTTAAAGGTATCCTTGTCTGAAATAGAAAACGGAAGGTTATACTTATCAAACCCTTCCTTGAATTTTTGGAAATCTTGCTTCTTGTTCAGGTTCTTGCTGATGGCGGCACCGCCTACAATCATGATCACTAGGCCAAAGGCAATAAAGAATACGTTGCGTTTCATGGTTTCCTGGTTTTATGCAGCTATCAACGCTGCGATTTTTTATTTGTTATGTTTGATACCAGGAAAATATATAAAGTAAACGGTCATCCGGTTTTTAGGCCCAAAATAATGAGGTCGCGTTCTATGCCATCCATCAAGGCAACCCCCGGCAAGTGCGCCCAGGTTTTGAAACCGTATTTTTCAAAGAGCCTAAGGCTGGGTTTGTTGTGTCCAAAGATAAAACCCAACAAATTCTTGATATCAAGGGAAGGCGCATCGGCCATTGCTTTCTCCAAGAGCATGCTGCCCAGGCCTTTGCCTTGCGATGGCTTGGTGATATAGATGCTTATCTCCGCCGTGTGCCTATAGGCGGGTCTCCCATAAAAGGACTGAAAACTGGCCCAAGCGATTATTATCCCCTCTTGTTCCACCACCCAAAGCGGACGGTATTGGGTATTGTGTGCCTCAAACCATGCCATTTTGCTGGCCACAGATACTGGTTCCAAATCGGCGGTCACCATCCGGCCGGGGATGGTTTCATTGTATATCGCCACTATTTCAGGAAGGTCTTCTAAGGTTGCGTCTCTGATAAACAATGTCTGTTCGAAAATTTTGGGATTATCGGGTTATCTCACCAATTGCACATATCCGTTTTGGGTAATTTTTGCCATACCCGGTGCCTGATAGTCAATGATCCAGAGATAACTCCCTGCAGGTTCGGGTTGGCCGCTCGCTTTTCCGTCCCATCCCTTTTTTATGTCATTGCTTTCAAATATCTGTACATTGGTGCTTTCATAGATCACCATATGGAAGGAACTTAGAGACACCGAGGATTGGACAAGAAATGTATCGTTCAGCCCATCTCCGTTGGGCGTGAATGCGGTAGGAATAGTGAGGACAGATTTTGTTTCTGGCGTTGTCTCAACAGATTTCATGCAGCCCCAAAGCAAAAATTGAGCTATAAACATAAGTGAGACAAGGGCTTTCAAAGTATCACGTATTTGATGCCTGCGTGCACAAACTGCTCGTTCACCCCTTGGTCGAGCCACTCTATATTATAACCGTATGATGCAAAAAGGCGGAGATGTTTTTTGATATCGTACCCGGCATATACCATTAGGTTGCCTTTGCCCGTATGGGGTTCAATATCCTGATAGGCAACGGTAAGCATCAACTTGTTTTTGTACACTGCGGTAAGGGTGGCATTTGCCTGGTTGATATTGTTCTGGCGGGTGGCCTGTACCATGGGCATCCATTGCAGGCTTCCCGTAGTAAACCGGTACCCAAATGTGGCACGGTACAGCCGTGGCAGCGGTGCAGCTTCGGGCAGGTGGTTCAAATGTGGTCGGTTGATATTATCCACATCCAAGCCAGCCAGCACATGCGGGCTGGTTACCAGCATACCCCCATTGATGCCAAACGCTTGGCTTGTGGCCGCAAAATCTTTCTCGTTGGTGGCCCGGATAAACCCAAATACGGGATCTATCTGATCAGGATAGCTCAGTTCATTGTAGAACAGGCTATTGTTGATGATGGTAGCGGCCCCACCCGCTTTTACTATGGTATTGCCGATATGGAACAATACTTTTGACAAGGTAAACCCGGCAGTGCTCTGCAGGGAATAGGGCGTGAGGTCTCTACTATAATATATACCTGCCCCAAACCCCAATGGCAGGCGCGCATCAAAGGCGAAATTGTTGAGATGGTTGATGGTGGCCCCATTGTCCACGACCTCGATCTTATCATCCACTGAAAAGTTGAACCTCCCTTCTGACCCGGTATAGGCAGGGTTGTTCCAGAAAGGATAAAATATGCTCTGCCAGTTGGCCCAGCGGGTATTGGCATTATGGTTGCTCCGGTCAATATACCTGCTTTGCACCTTTTCGTGTTTTTTGGAAGGGATATTGACAAAGGCATCCGCATCTTCAAAGCCGGGTTGTTGCCAGATATTCGCAATCTCTTCTTCTTTTTGGGCTGGCTTTGATCCGAATCCCTCATTTTCCAATGGAGTTGTCGGCTGATCGGAAATTGTCGAAAGCTGGTTCGATATTTTTTTGGCAGTTCTACGGATCCAATTCCCACTCGACACATTTTTGTGACCAGAAGCTATTTTGCTCGGGTTTTCTTGGTGCGTTGAATAGCTTAATGTCCCTTGATCCTTTGATTTGAGGGCATTTCCCGAACCTGCGACCGTGCCAGAAGGTTGGATGCTGTTGATATTTGTTTGCTTAGTCTCTTTATTGGCAACTTGGGCATGTTTCTCTGGTTCAATGATTTCAGCCCGCTTGTTGGCCAGGTTATTGAATTTCAATAAAAATGGGATGAGTGAAACCAACACCACGGCAGCCGCGGCAGGCAATAGCCACGATCCTTTACCCATGGGCACACGTGGGGGCAATCCCTGCTCTATCCCTTTCCACAAACTCTCGTCATAGGGCGGTTTGTGGCTCTGCAGCTTGTCCTTTATATATTTGTCAATATTAAGCCGCATATTCTTTTATCTTTTGAGTATATACCAGCGAAATCATTGTTTTCAATGATTTGCGGGCTTCACATAGGTACCATTTCGACGTTCCTTCGGTGATGTCCAGCTCATCGGCTATTTCTTTGTGGGAAAAGCCTTCCACTGCGAAAAGGTTGAAAACAGCTCGTTGCATATTGGGCAGCAACTGCACCATTTTCAATATTTCTTCGGCAGCCATATCGGTTTCAATTTCTGCCTCCGTACCAGATTCCCAGTCTTCGGGTTCCGCGACGATCACCTTGTTTTCGCGTTGCCTCCTGCGGTAATGATCTATTGCGGTACGGATCACGATGCTCTGTATCCAGCTTTTGAGTGCCCCTTGGCCATTGTACAGGTCGAACTTGGCAAAAACCTTGATGAATGAATTTTGCAGAATATCCTTGGCATCGTCATCGTCCCTTGCATAGCGCACACAAACACTCATCATGTCTGAAAAGTATTTTTCAAAAAGCATTTTTTGGCAACGGCGGTCCTGCCTCAGGCAGCCATGTACCAATTGCTTCTCATCCAATGCTTTTATCAAAGGCATTACAGTGCTTCTGTTATTTGTAAGGCTGTGGCGGATGTCCGTGCTTTTTTACCTATAGACGAACACCAACCCGCCAAGGTTGGTAAAGTTACGATTTTTTTGGAAACCAAGTTATTGTGGAAAATATTCATACTCGGTCCTTAACCGGAAATGTACTTTTTTCATGCCTTGCTGGGGGTTTATTTCAAACCGCTCTTCCTCGGCCACCCGGCCTTCATCGTCATAGCTTATTTTTTCCTTTGACATCAGGTAGCTGTTCATCACATCATAGAATTGCGTTTCTACAACCCTCCCCTCCTCATCGTAGTCAACGGTGTTCAAGGTCTCACTGTTGTAATAGCCCGATGTTTCGTTGGCATACCTTATTGGATTCATTTTTTCATCGTATTCTATTTCCAGGCGCCCGATCATATACCCCTTGGCATCAGTAGTAATGGAAACAGTCTTTTTCCCCTCGGCGTTGTATTCGTTCTCGATGGTTTCGGTACCGCCCTCGGTTTTGGCATGTATCTCTTTTATACAATTGCCATAGCTATCATAGAAAAAACTGATTTCCTGTACTTTTCCTCCATTTTCATAGAATACCTGTTTTGACCGCCTCGCGTCTGCGTCAAATACCGATTCGATCCTTTCTATTTCGTTTTCTTCGTCATCGGTACGCGTTTGTAGAACCACATTTTCTTTGTCGTCCATTACAAACGAAGCGATTTCAAAAAGATCCTCCCCAAAATAGCTTTTTTCATTGGTTTTCAACCCCAGACCATCATATTCATACACCATTTTTTCCAGGGTGTCTTCTTGCGAATAATACGTGGTTCGCGATGCCAGGTGGCCCTTAGCATCATATTCATAGGTTGTTTTCAGTTCTTCCTCCCCATTGGGCCTGAATTCTGTTTCCGATAATAACTGGCCTGTACCGGAATATTCTTTCAAATGAAAGATATAGTATGGATTGAGGGTCTCTTTTTCAAATACCCCTATATCCGATCTATAAATGGTCATGGATTTAATCGCTTTCGTCATAATAATTTAACAATTAGTTAAGCTTGTCTAAAAAACTTATATCTTGCACCTTTGCCAACCTGGTTTCAGGTTGTAAATTTAACAAGAAAACGGGTTTGGGGGATATGGGCAAAGCTCAAAAAACAGCATTAGTCTTGGGAGCCACGGGACTGACAGGCGGATTCTGCTTGCAATACCTATTGGAAAGCGAATGCTATGGACGTGTCATAGGGTTGGGAAACCAGATTGTGGACATCAAACATCCTAAATTAACCCAAATAGCGGTTGATTTTTACAATACGGCCGCCATGGAAGCGTATTATATAGGGGTGGATGATGTATTCTGCTGCCTGGGCACCACCGTGAAAGATGCCGGTGGCCAAAGCGCATTCAGGCGGGTGGATTTTCATATCCCCACCGAGGCGGCCAACATGGCTTCAGGACACGGAGTAAAACAATTTCTTGCCATATCTTCCTCGGGAGCAGACAACAGATCATCCGACTTTTATTTAAGAGTGAAAGGGGAATTGGAAAAAGGCATCGCACAATTCAATTTCAAGGCCATTCATTTGTTTCGTCCTTCAGGTTTGATTGGGCCAAATGGTGAAGAAGAAGGCAATAGCGCGGAGAACGGGAAATTGATCAACAGGCTTTTATCGCCCTTTATGTCAAAAGAATCTTCCAGGGGCAAACCGATCGAAGCATCCCTGGTAGCCACGGCCATGGTGAATGCAGCACAACTGGACGCTACTGGCGAAAATTTCTATGGTACCAACCAGATAAAAAGGCTAGCTTCGCGTAAGGTCCCTTGCGAAACAATTGGGGAGTAAACTGCTTTATGTTTAAACAGTTCTGGCTCAACTTCCAAAAAAAAATCCAAAAAAGGTATCGGAAATTCAGGGAAGGGCTGCACAATACATCCGTCATCAACCGGTGGCACAAAGCTGGAAACCCCTATCCTACCCCCCATGAATACCGACAAGAAACCCTGAAGCAATATGCGACAAAGTTTGGCTTGGATACCCTGGTGGAAACGGGCACCTATATGGGCAAAATGCCGGAAGCCCTACAAGATGATTTTGCACGTATCTATACCATAGAGGTAAATATAGACCACTACCTGAACGCCAAAGAAAAATTCTATGCCCTGCCCCATATCGAAACCATAAAAGGGGAAAGCGGAGAGCAACTGGAGCTATTGGTCGCCGAACTGGCAAAACCTTCCCTGTTCTGGCTCGATACCCATGCCAGCCTGGAGAAAGGGTTACAAGAAATCTCTATATTAAAAGAACTGAAGGCCATATTGGGTAGCACGCAAAACCACGTGATACTGATCAATGATGCACGGTTGTTTACAGGAGAAAAAGGCTATCCATCACTGGTGGAATTGCGCAATTATATAGTGTCACTGAAGCCTCTCGCGCAATTTGAGGTGGAAAACGATATCATCAGGGTTTGGGTGCCTGTCCCAGCCCAGTCGCCGGTTTCGTAGTTTTTATTTTCTTTTGGGATTTGTTCATGGTATCCGCCACCCCACAATCGGGGCAATCGTGCGATGCCTTAAAGGATTTGCGCACCGAACGAACCACATAGACAATAGCCAGGAGCAAGAGCAGACAGCAAGCCACAAACTGGAAATCGTATTTCATGACATCACCTCCCATAAAAACGGGTTGCGCTGCTTTTCATGGCCAATGGTGGTTTCTGGTCCATGCCCGGGATATACGGTCACCGTTTCGGCCAGCACAAATAATTTGTTTCGGATAGAACGGATCAAGGTTTCAAAATCTCCACCTGCCAGGTCTGTACGGCCAATGCTCTCCCGGAACAAAACATCCCCACCGATAACGTTCTCAGACTCTTTATCATAAAACACCACATGGCCGGGAGAATGGCCCGGGGTAAACAAGACTTCCATCTTTGTGTCCCCAAAAGATATTGTGTCCCCTTCTGCTAAGTGTTTTGCTATAGCCGGTGTTTTAGGATCTGGCATGCCGAACATGGCAGCATACGGTCCCGCATTTTCAATATTGTCCTGTTCTTCTATATGTGCCTCTAAAGGGAGGTTCCAGGTTTCTGATACAAAGCGGTTGCCGAGCACATGGTCAATATGGCAATGGGTGTTCAACAATCGCACCGGGGTGAGCTTGTTGTCTTCGATGAACTTCTTCAGTTCATTTTCCTCTTTGTCATAAGAACATCCGGGATCCACGATCACGCATTGGCCCGTATTATCATACAGGACATAGGTGTTCTCAGAAAATGGGTTGAAGGTAAATTTCTTTAGTTTCATATCCGTGCCCAATAAACAGCAATGGAGCAGAAAAGTGCCTTAATCCTCTACCGCAGCAGAAGCAGGTTTTGGGGCCAGGTTGGCCACCTTCTGCTGCAGGAACTTTAGGGTCACTGATTTTGGCCGTTCTATCGGCAATGCCAGGTAGCGGTCCCAGATCAAGGAGGACAATACCCCCAAAGAACGGGAAACCCCGAACAATACGGTATAGAAATCATATTCAGTAAGGCCAAAATGAACCAAGAGTGCACCGGAATGGGCATCTACGTTCGGCCAAGGGTTTTTAACCTTGCCGGTTTCAGTCAGTACTTTCGGTACCAGTTCATACAACAGGCCCACGATACGGATCAGTTCATCATCGGGCATATAGCGGAGGGCGAATTCGCGCTGAGCGGTGAACCTAGGGTCGGTTTTCCGCAATACGGCATGGCCATAGCCCGGTACCACACGGCCCTCATCAAGCGTTTTATGGATATAGCCTTCTATGGCAGTTTTGTCAAGTACTTTGTCGCCCAGTTCTTCCTTCATTTTCAGGATCCAGCGGATCACTTCCTGGTTGGCCAAGCCGTGCAATGGTCCTGCAAGGCCGTTCATGGCTGAAGCAAAGCACAAATAGGCATCGCTGAGCGCGGAACCGATGAGGCGGGTGGCATGTGCCGATACATTGCCTCCTTCATGGTCTACATGAATGGTGAGGTACAGGCGCATCAGTTTTTTGAAGTTTTCATCATCAAAACCCAGCATGTGTGCGAAGTTGCCAGCCCAGTCAAGGTTTGGCAGGGGCTCTATGTGCACATCGTTTTTATAGGTACGGCGATAAATGTATGCGGCGATGCGTGGCAACCTGCCGATCAGGTTCATCACGTCTTCATACATATATTCCCAGTATTCGCTTTTTGATACTCCATCGCGATAAGCTTTGGCAAATACGGACTCGTTTTGCATGGCGGTGATAGCCATACTGAACTGGGTCATGGGATGTGTTTGGCGGGGCAGTTCATCCAACATGGTGAATACATAGTTCGGCACGTTGGAGCGCTTTTTCCATTCGGTGTTCACCATAATGGCATCTTCCTCGGTGGGCAGCTCGTCCATCAGCATCAAATAAAAGATGCCTTCGGGCAGGGGCTCGGTGCCACCGGGTATTTTTGGGAGTTTTTCACGCAGCTCGGGTATGGAGTACCCCCTGAAACGGATACCTTCTTCAGGATCGAGGGCTGAGGTTTCATACAAAAGCCCGATCATGCCGCGCATGCCTCCGATCACCTGGCCAATATTGTATTCGCCGAGGTTTACTTCGCTATAGTTGGTCTTTATGTCCTGGAATTGCGCTTTGATGCCTACGGCCTTGGCGGCAAACTTCTCCTTTAATGTATCAGTGTTCATGGTTTCGCTCAGTGTTCAGTAGTTTGAAAAACACCGCAAATTAGGGAATGTTTGAATGTTTGGATGGCGTGGGCCGGGGATTTTTTTTGAAATGGGTATTACGGAGGCCCAGTGTTTACCATAGGTGAAGGGATAGCATGGGCGGCAGGCAAGAAAGCCAGTCTGTGAACCCATATTTTGATTCATAGGACTTATGATTTATATTTGCATTCACTTCTAAAGCTATATGAATCATCGAGGGAGATTTCAAGCGCAAGGTGATACTTTGGAAGAGTCAGAGCCTTGGGCTCAAAATACTCCATTGAAAATTGCTGACGGGAGACAAAAGTCAGGTGATCTCAAGGATAAGATTCCAGTTCGGAAACAATTTATACGTCGAAAAGCGTTTTTAGAATGTAGAAAATTCATTGATATGGCATATAAGAATGGAGGAATAAACGTTGAAGATATTGGAAAACCTTTGAAAAAATCATTTGTCAAGAATCAGCTCGAACGGGTAGATATTGAAATACATAAAGGGCACGCATTTGTATAATATGGCAGATTTATCAAAATACAAACATTTCCTTATAGACAGGGATTTATACCTTGAGAACAAATTATTCTGGAAGGGCATAGTTGAAAATATAACAGGCTCTAAAAATGAGGAATGGCTTATAACCACTTTTGCCAATGGGGAGGACTTCTTTGATGGCAATCCAATTTATTCAGCAATCTTTGAAAATGAGAAGAAAGCGATCAGGTTAATTCAATGGGAGGATTCTTTAGAAAATCCACTGTTTACGGCATGGAGAACCAAATTTGAATTTAAAGACACTTCATTTGATGAATTATCAATTGGATTGGTTTTAAATGAGCGCACATTTGGCGATGCTGAATGTTTGTTGAAATCTTTTATTTCAAATGATCCAAAGTCTGAAGTAAAACTTTTGTCAATCAATCAATCTTATCTTGAAGCAAATGCAATGAGAGAGGCTAAAGCTGAAGAACTTTATAGTTACAGCATTAGAGAAGATGCCCTTGCCATTACTAATGAAGCATATGTTGTTAAAATTCAGGCACTAGAAATACTTAATAGGAACTTACGGCCTATAAAGGAAAAGAAATCAGGAGGCATAGCCAAGGGCTATACATCAGTAAAATAGTGCCTTCCCCTGACCGCCAAAGCGGTCAAACATTTATAGACAAGATCGTGTCTTCACAATCCTTCCCGACCTCGGAGTGGTCGAACATCAGGAAGGCCTCTCCAGACTAAGTTCATTCCCAAAAAACCTAAAAACCTATTGTTGTACAAATGTTCGACCACTCGTGGTCGGTATAATGCGTTGGCCTCATCGGCTACTATAAACCTTAGACCGCTTTGGCGGTCATGATTTATGCGTCGGTATGGTCGTTCGAGATATGTTTCCATCTCAAACTCCGTATCCATCAAAAAATCCGATTAATCCGCGATTCCGCCCCCTACTTCTTCTTCAACCCCAGCAAAGAATAGTCCGTATCTGCCTTTACGATGGTATGGGTCAGTTTGCCGAGATGTTCTATTTCCATGGTTACCTTATCGCCTGGCTGTAGCCATTGGGGTTGGTAGGCTGGGTCATTGATCAGGCCGGTGCCGTTGTTTTCCAGGAAGCATCCCGTGCCCACGGTGCCGGAACCGATCACATCCCCTGGATAGATATCCACCCCATAGGAAGCACGCTCAATGAGTTCGGCAAAGGTCCAGTCCATATCCGCAAGGTTGCCATCCGATACCTGTATGCCGTTCACAAAGGCTTTCATGGCCAGTTTGTATTGTTTGCCGGTATGGCCCGGCTTGGTATCGGTGCGGTATTGTTCCATTTCGTCCATCGTCACCAGGTACGGCCCTATGGAGGTGGCAAAATCCTTTCCTTTGGCAGGGCCCAGGTTCAGCAGCATTTCTTCCATCTGCAGCGTGCGGGCACTCCAATCATTCATCACCATATAGCCTGCTATATATTCATCTGCCTCTGCGGCACGTATGTTCCGGCCTTTTTTGCCCACCACTATAGCAGCTTCCAACTCAAAATCCAGCTTTTGGAAATGATCGGGCATGCAGTGCAGTTCGCCCGGCCCAGTCACGCTGTTGTGGTTGGTGAAATAGAACACGGGGTATTGGTCAAACTCCTCGATCATGGGCAAGCCCCGGTTGCGTCGGGCAGTCGCCACATGCTGGCGGAAAGCGTACCCGTCCCTGCAAGAAGTGGGATGCGGTACAGGTGCCAGGATGTTTTGGTCATGATAAGGATAGCTATTGAATTTTGAAGGTTCGCGATGGATATGCTCATTGTACATCCTTGCCATAGCCATTATCTCTTCTCCGCCATTGAGGAAATCCGCCATGTTTTGCGGCAGGGCAGGGTTTATCTGCGAAAGCGGATAAACATTGTGCTGTACGAGGATGCCGAGCTTGTCGGTGCCTTCAAATTCGAATGATACAAGTTTCATAGTTCAAAGATAAGGAAAAACAATAAAAGGACTTTTATGATCTGCCATGGGTTGCGTCTCCTCCCTGCTATGGCATACCCTTTTTAAGGTATTGGATTTTACAACCTTAACGGTATTGTATGGCAGCGAATAAGGGTGGAGTTTTGCAGCGTTCATAACATATACACAGAACATGAAAACCATATACTTTGTTGCCCTCTTATTTTTTGTTGTTTTACAATCGGTTGGCGCTTCTGGCCAAACGGCCAAATTGATGGGAACCGTTAAAGACAGCACTGGCAACCCTATCGCCTTTGCCATAGTAAAGGTACAGGAGAGCAAGGCCGTTGCCAATACGGATGCCAAGGGGAAATACCATTTTGACAACCTGCCTGCGGGCAAAACTACCCTAGAAGCCAACGAACTGGGCTATAAATCGCAAACCAAAACCATCATCCTGAAAACCGGGGAAACTGATATCCTTGATTTTGTATTGAACCCTGAAAACATTGAAATGCACGAGGTGATCGTAAAAGGCAATATCTCCATCAATGGCATGGGCCATTTGGCAGAATCAAGCGATGGTATCATCTATTCTGGCAAAAAAACAGAGGTTCTGGTGTTGGACAGCATGAACGCCAATACCGCGCAGAACAACCCAAGGGAAGTACTGGGCCGCGTGCCGGGATCAAATTATTCTGAGACCGAGGGCAGCGGGTTCCCTTCCAATGGCATCGGTTTCCGCGGGCTGAACCCTACCCAGTCCATAGAAACCAATATGCGGCAGGATGGGTACAACATCACGGCCGACCTGTATGGATACCCGGAATCCTATTATTTACCACCCCTTGAAGCGGTGGACAGGATAGAAGTGACCCGCGGTGCGGCATCACTGGCTTTTGGGCCGCAGTTTGGCGGAGCCGTGAACTATGTCATCAAACGTGGGCCTAGCGATAAGCCTTTTGAGTTTACCACAGCAGAAACCGGGGGCAGCTATGGGTTTTTCAACTCCTTCAATGCCATTGGGGGCACTTTGAAAAAATGGAACTACTATGCCTATGTGCAGTACAAAGGGGTGGAAGGCTGGCGCCCCAACTCAGGTGTGCAGCAGGTGCTGGGTTTTGCCCGGGTGGAATATGCGGCAGACCCAAAATTCAAGATAGGGCTGGAGTATTCGCTGTTGCGCAACACCATACACATGCCCGGCGGGCTGAGCGATGCCCAATACAATGAAAACGCTGACCAGAGTTTCCGGTCCCGCAACTGGCTCAGCAGCCCGTGGAACATATTGGCCCTGACCTCGGAATATAAAATATCCCCCAAAACCACCCTTACCCTGAAATCGGCCCTCAACATCAGCGAGCGAAACCTAGTATGGCGGAACGAAGACGGTGGGCCACAAACCCTGGACAGCATCAGCCCTGCCACCAACAGCTATGTACCACGCGAAGTGGAGCATGAAGGTTTCCTCAGTTCCACGACAGAGCTCCGGTTGCTCACCGAATACAATATTGCCGGGGTGAAACAGATATTCACTGCCGGGGTGCGGTATTTTGCGGGATATATGAAACGGCAAGAAGGTGGCCCTGGCTCTACGGGCGGCGATTTTGACATGAACCTATATGGCGGCAAGTATGAAAACGATCTCGATTTCTATACCCATAACCTGGCCATCTATGCCGAAAACACCTTCCATATCGGATACCGCTTTTCAATAACCCCAGGCATACGGGCAGAATACCTGCAATCATCGGCAAAAGGCTATATCACTGATGATACTACCATCGTGAACGTGGACCGTTCCCAGGTAAGATATATCCCCTTGGCTGGTATCGGGTTCCAGTTCCGAACCACCCATACCACAAATATCTATGCCAATATCTCCCAAGCCTATCGCCCAACCGACTACAGCAATCAAACCCCCATTGGTGTGGCCTCCAAGATAGACCCCAACCTGAAAGATGCGAGTGGCTATAATATTGACTTGGGCTGGCGCGGCATGATCGGCAATTTCCTCAACTTTGATATTGGGGGCTTCTATCTGGCTTATAACAACCGGATCGGGATTGAAACCCTGATGGATGCAGACGGCAACCCCTATACCTATCGCACCAATGTGGCAAACAGCGTGAGCCAAGGCATAGAAACCTATATTGAATTGAATCCTTTCAAAGCTTTGTCACTAAACCCGAGGATCGGCAACCTGAGTTTCTTCAATTCCTATGCCTATATTGATGCGAAGTACACTTCGGGCGAATTTGCGGGGAATTGGGTAGAGTTTGCCCCCAGTACCATAGATAGGTTTGGCATCACCTATACCTTAAAAGCATTTTCCACCACTTTCCTCATCAGCAATACCTCAAAATCATACGCCGATGCGAACAATACCATCTACAGCCCCGATGCCACGGTTGGGCTTATACCTGCCTACCAAGTTCTCGATTGGTCGGGCAGCCTGAAGATCAAAAACTATGTGCTCAAATTTGGGATCAACAACCTCGCCGATACCAAGTACTTCACTTTGCGTACCGACGAATATCCGGGGCCAGGCATCATCCCAGCTATTGGCCGCACAGTATATGTGGGGTTCCAGGCGAAGTTTTAAGGCCCCTGCCCCCTACAGGGGAACCACAGCCATAAGCCTGCGCAAGAAAAATCTCCAAGATTCAAATAAGCTTAGCAAAGTCTCGCTTTTAGCCTGTTCGGATAGTCCCACTTCAGGGGTCAGGGGCCAGCGCCTCTATCTGGCCCAGCAGCCATTTGCTGTTCACGATGTTCTTGGTGTTTTCCACCTTTTGCTTGAGCAGGCTTATTTTCTTTTGGTAGTCCTTGTTGCGTTGGTAGGGCAACCGGGTCTTCAAGTAGAATGCTTTTTTGGTAAAGCCGAGGAGGTTGTTGTACACGGTATGGTTTTGCTCGTTGATGAGCTTGTTGCGGGTCAGGTATATTTTAAAGGAAGCACATAGGGCAAAAAACGCTTCCTCCTCTTCCTGTTCAAAATAGATTTTCAGCAACATGCTTTTGGCATCCAGGTTATAATACACATCCGTGAACTCCACCCCACTCAGTTGCCTGATGGCCTTGCGGTGGTCCTTGGTTTCATAATAATAGTTGGCCAGGTTGTAGGCATAGGCATTTTGGCGGTGTTCAGGCGATAGCTTGGTTTTGTAGTTTTCGATAAAATCCAATGTCCAGCGGTGTTCCCCCAGCCGCAGCGCAATGGACACGATGTTTTTATAGTCCCGCTCGCTCAGGTATTTGGACGTGTATATCAGGTCGGTTTCCAGGAGTTTTTGGTTGATTTCAAAGAGTTTGCGATAATATTCGTTCACCCCGGCATTGATCTTCCGTATGCAATAGTTCTGGGCATAGATATACATGTCCCGCAGCTCCAGGGCCGGGAACAGTTTATGGCTTTGGGCCAGCATTTCCACCAGTTTCAGAAACCGGCTTTCATCTTCCGGCTCTTGCAACATCAATAATATGGTATAGTATATCCCAATGGCCGGGTACTTCTCAAACTCTTCTATCTGCCCACTGATATACTCGCTGATGTGCTGAAGCATTTCCATCCTGTACTCGCTCTGGATGATCTGGGTTCGGTTCAGCATTTCGCAGCAGTCGCGCAGCTTGGCTGAGATATAGAACATGTCCAGGCTATCGGTTTTTTTTTGCAGGCTTTCGTCCCGCTCCACTTTGCCCTTGCCCAGGAAATATTTGTCCAGTTTGTTTTGGTACAGGTATTCAAAATAGAAATGGTCATTGTCCCGGTATCCCGTGTCGCCCAGTTCCTTTTCTATGTCCCGGGCCACGGGCAGGGCTGCTTTTTCAATGTTGCGGTCGAGGGTTTCACTTAGGAGGTTTATTTTTTGCAGTACATTGTTGCCGCGGAACTGCTGCAGGGCCAGGAACTCTTCCAAAAGCCGGGTGAGATAGTACACTTGGTCCGTGATCTTTCGGGCATCGAATTTTTGGCCGGGGAACAACTTGGCGAAGACCTTGTTTTTGTCCAGTTTCTTCTCGGTGTCCTTGTTCAATAGGTCCAAAAATCGGATCGTGTCCTCGTTCTTGTTGAAAAAAGGGGAATGGACAAATTCCCGGAACCGGGCTTTTTCGGCTTTTCCGAGGCTATCCATCCATAAAAACAGCTTTCCAGTGTACATGTTTCAATCCAACTTGCTGAGAACTTGATAAAAATGAACAAAATTATATGATTTCATATTACTGAATTTCAATATATTATATATTTCACCTTTCTATATTCCCGTTTTTCATGTCCAAATATAGGCATAAATTGTATTTTTTACCCTGTCTATCTTGTCTAATCTTTGTATCGTGCTTTAAAGCCTATTACGTAACTTTAAAATTTATTAAACATGAATACCTTCACTCAACATCCGCACCCGCACCCAACCTTAGTTAGAGCTCCGGGCAAAAAAAACCTATCCAAGGGGGGTAAACCCCGTTTTGGAATGATCTTGTGCATGGTTTTACTGGCCATGTTAGGCATATTCGGCAAAGCCCACGCAGGCAGCAATCCTGTCATTACTTTAGTGGGCGACTCAGGTTTGTCCGATACCATAAAATTGGAACAAGGCTACACCTATACCGATCCCGGCTACTCCGCCAGTTCCACTACCTATGGTAATTTAACCAATTTGGTCGTGGTCACTTGCCGCCAGGTCGGTAGTCCCAGCAAGATCACTTTCAATAACCTGGTACCCGCAACTTATATTTTTAGCTATGATGTAACTGACCCATCGAGCAACATGGCACCCACCCAATATCGGGTGATACGGGTGACGGCAGACAAGACACCGCCTGACCTTATTGTTGCTACCCCGATAACCTACGATTTTGAAGTAACAAAAACGCTAATTAGCCCATTTCCAATTCCCGCGGTAGTGAGTGCCAAAGACCTAGTGGATGGTGACCTGAGTGGAAGCGTGACAAACGATGCTTCCAAGATAACTAGTAACATACTAGGCACCTATACAATAACCTATACGGTGACCGATCTGAGTGGAAATACAGCGACAGTGTACCGATACGTGAACATCATTGACACTATTGCCCCGGTCATAAAACTGAAAGGCAGCAACCCATTGTATGTGTAGCTCAACGACTCATTTACAGACCCGGGCGTCACGCTGACCGATAACTACGAGGTAACATCGAAATTGAATGCCTCACTTATGTTGACAAGCACCGTGGATATCAAAAAACTGGGAACTTATACCATCAACTATTCGGTGACGGACCAGTCTGGCAACAAAGCCACGGCCAGCAGAACAGTGATCGTGATTGACTCTCTTGGGTCTGGTGGCCTAAGCATTGCTTTGAAAGGAAGCTCCACCGTAAAAGTACAACTGTATTCGAACTATACCGATGCCGGATATACCGTAACCGACAAAAATTATCCTACCTCAAAAGTCAACGTCACCACGATTACCAATCTTGATATCACCCATGCTGGAATATATGATTTAAGGTACGAGGCTACCGATCCAGGAAACAATGTAGCCTATAGCGGCTATAGGTATATCCAGGTAACAGACAGCTTTTCACATTTTTCTGATACCACGGTTTGTAGGGGAACCTGCCCGGATATCACCGCGCCAGCTTCAGGATCTTCTTACTTGTGGAGCACCGGGGCCAAAACAAAAACCATGAATTATTGCCCCACCGCTGATAATGCCGTGTGGGTGGCCGTGACCAGTGGAATAAATACCACCTATTATGAAGTGATCGTACACCTTACCAAGTATGCTTGTGTATGGCCCGGCGATGCCAACAATGATTTTACCGCCGACAAAAACGATGTGCTGGCAATTGGGATAGCCTATGCGGACAGTGGTGCAAAACGTAGCAGCCCCACCACCAAATGGGTGCCTCAGCAGTGCGACGATTGGGGACACAGCTTTAAATCTGGTGCCAACCACAAACACGCCGATTGCAATGGCGATGGCAAGGTTGACTCTACAGACATGGCTGCCGTTACTAAAAACTATGGGAAGTCTCATACAAAAACCAATGCGGCCAATGGCTCACCCACCGATCCGCTCCTGTCAGTCGCCTTCTCCAACGATAGTGCACAAGCAGGCGATACGGTAAAAGCAAGCATACAATTGGGTACTTCAACCAATAAAGTAAAAGATGCTTACGGATTGGCGTTCAGCATCAACTATACCAGCAAATATGTGAAACCCGGGCAGATATATACAGATTTCAGCAAATGCTGGCTCGGCACACCGGGCAAAGACCTGATATACCTGGTGTACAATGATACGGCCAATGGCATATTGGACATCGGGATGTCCCGTACCGACCACAACAACGTGACCGGATATGGTACCCTGGCCAATATGAACATAGTGATGCAGGACAATGTGGGCGGCAAAACATGGATAGACAGAAAGGTATATTTCAACCCGACCGATGTGAAGATCATCTCCGCCGATGAAACCCCGCTATCTGTCTATACCCAAGTGGATTCCACCATTGTATATCAGGATAAATCCGGGATCAAGAATGCCATCTCCAATGCAGACAATATCCTGTTGTTCCCGAACCCGGCTTCGCAGAACCTGTATCTTATGTCCACCAATGTACCGGTTTCGGAAGTACGGATCATTAACATGTTCGGCGCGGAAGTGTATCGCCAAAAAACGACGGGCCAAGTAATACAGATCCCTGTTTCCCAACTGAACGCCGGCATCTATTCCATACAAATGAACACCAGCAATGGTATCAGTATAAAACAGTTTATAAAAAAATGAAATGAAAGAAGTCATAACTAAAAACATTCCATATACCTTCTCCAAATGGAGAAGGATCAAGGATGAGGTAAAAAAAGGTTTTTAGAGATGACTTAACAGAAGAGAATTAGTAAAATATTGCCCTCCTCGATTGGAATCCCTGCTCAAATTGCGAGCAGGGATTTCATGGTATGTAGAAATAGGATCAAACACTCCATAAAAACAGCAACCATGCGCACTGCAAATCTCCCCGAATCCATCTCTCTAAAAGCCAACCAACCAAACCACTCGCGATTTAGGACTAAGGCATACAGGATGTTGATATGCCTGGTATTCCTTCTTTTTCTCGGGTTGGGGAACCAAGCTGCGGCGAGCGGAGATACCATACCGCCGGTGGTAACCTTGGTTGGCGTGCAGACAGATTCTATTGCGGTGTTTTCAAAATATGTGGACCCAGGGGTAACAGCCACCGATAATGTGGACAAATCCTCTGACCTGAAAATCGTTGTTTCCGGGACCTATCTTATGACTTTCGATACCGGCATAGCCAATATTACAGGGACTTATATATTGACCTATACGGTGAGTGATCTATCTGGCAATAAAACCTCCATTAATCGTTACATAAAAGTGCAGGACCGGACAGCACCGGTTATTACCCTTCGTGGGCCTCAAAGCATTACCATCCCTTTGAATTACAATTATGCATATCCGACCTTTCAGGTGTCAGACAATTACGACAAGCCCGGTCAAACCCTAATTGATTCGGAAGGCACCTTTTATCAATATCAATCATCACGTTTAGGTCTTTACAATTATCGCTATTGGGCTATCGACAGGGCAGGAAACAAATCCTATTCTGATTACCGTTATATTCTGGTATCAGCCACATTTTTTGATACCGTTATCTGCAAAGATGGATGTGCCATTTTCACTTCGCCCATAAAAGGGGATGCCTATACCTGGACTTGGAACGGTGGCAAAACAAAAGACAGTTCTTCCGTAAACGATTATGTTAAATATTGCGCAAGCAAAACGGATACTATTGATTTGAAAGTATATAAGAGCGGAAAAGTGGCTTCGGAATACCAGTTCTGGGCCATTGTCACTGATTACAGTTGTGTGTGGCCCGGTGATGCTAACAATGACGGGGTTGCCGATAAAAATGATGTCCTCAACATTGGAGTCGCCTATGGGAATACGGAATATAGTAGAGGTTATCACGACACTATGTGGATACAGAAAGAATCGGATGATTGGTCCAAATCCTTTAAATCCGGGACCAATTATAAGTTTGCAGACTGCGATGGCGGTGGTAATATTGACTCATTTGACATGAAAGTTGTGGGTATAAATTATGGCAAAACACACATGAAAACCAGTGCCCCCAATGGCTCCCCAACCGATCCCCCACTGTATGTTTCCTTTGCCAATGATAGTGTGATGGCGGGCGATACCTTGAAAGCAAGTATCCAATTGGGCTCCTCAAGTAATCCGATAAAGAATGTGTATGGTCTGGCGTTCAGCATCAGCTATACCGGGAAATATGTGCAGACCAATAAGATATCCACCGACTTCAGCAAATGCTGGCTCGGCACCCCCGGCAAAGACCTGATGTACCTGGTGCACAACGACTCTGCCAACGGTATCCTGGATATCGCCATCTGCAGGATAGACCATAAGAACATGAGCGGCTCGGGCACGCTCGCCAATCTGGGGATCGTGATGCAGGACAATGTGGGCGGCAAACGATGGGTAAACAAAAACATCTATTTCAACCCGATGGATGTAAAGATCATCTCTGCCGATGAAACCCCGCTATCCGTTTATACCCAGATAGATTCCACCGTGGTGTACCAGCATAGCTCCGGCATCAAACCCGCTGCTGCCGGCAAGGAAAACATCCGTTTGTTCCCCAACCCTGCCTCCCAAATACTGAATATCATCTCCGAAGGCGAGCAAGTCTCCCAAGTACGCATCATGAACCTGCTAGGTGCCGAACTGATACGGCAAAAAACTGATGGAACAAGCATACAAATACCTGTTTCGCAACTAAATGCAGGGATATATTATCTAGAAATACAGACGAGGAATGGTATAACGGTAAAAGAATTCGTCAAAAACT
>Ga0206900_1006_pt1 | contig 57936 bp, 52 predicted proteins | sample Alteio_BWOrgHeat_46_FD_153235 | JGI IMG/M metagenome (GOLD analysis project Ga0206900, IMG submission 153235) | Enriched cells from forest soil in Barre Woods Harvard Forest LTER site, Petersham, Massachusetts, United States -... | ecosystem: Environmental > Terrestrial > Soil > Temperate forest >... | reverse complement strand
GCTCGGCATCGGCGGCCTGAACTCTCGATTCGGCTTCCGCGATCTGCGCGTTTCGCTCGGGAGCACTCAGTTCGACAAGAAGGTCGTTCTGCTTCACGATGCTGCCGCGATCGACGAGCACGCGCTGCACGTAGCCGGGAACCCTGGCATGCAGCGAGACCTCCTGGAACGGAAGAAACTCGGCGGGCAGTTCAAGGGTTCGCGACACAGGCCGGGACGTAACCTGCGCCATTCCGCCCGGCTGAGCGAAGCAGATACGGCCGATCACCAGAGCCGTCAAAAGGAGGCTGTTATCGCGCTTCATAGTATCGGCTCGCGGGATCCATGGGGTTGAGGGATGGAGACGTGAGGGACGCGCGTCCCTGGAGAATGGCATAGATCGAGGGGAGGATGGTCAGCGTCGCGAACGTGGAGACGAGCAGCCCGCCGATCACAGCGCGCCCGAGGGGAGCCGATTGAGAGCCGCTTTCGCCGAAACCGATGGCCATCGGAATCATGCCGAAGATCATCGCCGCGGCGGTCATCAGGATCGCCCGGAGACGGCTCGCCGCGCCCTCGCGCGCGGCGTCGAGGACCGGCTTGTTTTCATGCCGAAGACGTTCGGCGAAGGTGAGCAGCAGGATCGAATTCGCGACGGCGATACCGATCGCCATGATCGCGCCCATGAATGACTGGATGTTGAGCGTCGTGCCGGTTGCGAGCAGCATGACGATTACCCCGCAGAGGACGGCAGGAACTGTGAGTACTACGGCAAGTGCGAGGCGCATCGATTGGAAACTTGCGGAAAGCAGAAGAAAGATCACCGCCACGGCCAGCAAAAGACCGGTGCGCAAGCCTGAGATTGTCTGCTCAAGCGGCGGGATCTGGCCTTTCATGACGATATTCGCGCCCCGGGGAGGCGGGCCCGCCTTCGACAACGCCCGATTCAGTTGTGGTGCGGCTTCTCCCAGAGTGACTCCGTGGATGTTCGCCGTGAGACTTACGATGTGCTGGCCATTGACGCGCTCGATCATGCCTGGCATCATGCCCGGTTTGAGCGACGCGATGTTGTCGAGGCGCGGTTCCGATCTGCCCGCGGCCATGACGGGCAGATCTCCGATATCGTCCACGCTTTGGCGGCGATTCCGCGGTAACTCAACCTGAATCTGGAAAGCGTTGCCGGAGCTGGGGTCGCGCCAGTAGTTCGGATCGGTGAAGCGTGAGGATGATGTCGCAGGAACGACGGATTTGACGACGTCGGCCATGGTGAGGCCAAACTGCCCGGCGCGTTCGCGGTTGATGTTGATGTCGAGCGTGGGATAGTTGTTTTCCTGCGCGAACTGGAGATCGCGAACAAAACTCAGCTTCGCCATTTCCGAGCGGATCTTCTGCGCGTATTCATAGTCGTCAGCGAGGCTCGCGCCTTGCACGGCGACCTCGACCGGAGTCGGAGACCCGAAGCCCATGACCTGCGAGACGATGTCACCCGCTTCGAAGGAGACCTGGCATTCGGGAGTCTCACGACGCAGGTCCGCGCGAATGCGCTCGCGCAACGCTTCGCCGGAGGCGGTATTGGGCTTCAGGGCAATCTGCACGATCGCCTCCTGCGGTCCGCTGGTGAAGAGGTGAATCAGATCGACCGGATAACTGGAGGGAACGACGCCGATGAAGTCGCTCGTGATCACCACGTTGTCGTTGCCCGCGGCCCGTTTGATTACATCCAGAGCGCGCAGGGTGATTCGCTCCGTTTCTTCAATACGCGTGCCGGCCGCCGCGCGCATGCGGACACGGACGATCGGAGCGTTCGCCTCAGGAAAGAGTTCCGTTCCGATGCGCGGCAGCAGGAGGTAGAGGACCGCCAAAGAAACAAGCACGTAAACCACCGCTAAAGGCCAGCGGAACCGGAGTACGACGCGCAGGTAGCGTTCGTAGAAGGAACGCAGTTCCCCAAAGACGCCTTCGCGCTCCCCGCCCTGACGCGCTTCCCGCATGATCCACGTGGAGAATACCGGCACGAGGCTGCTGGACAGAAGATACGACGCCACCATTGAAAAGGCCACAGCGAGCGAGAGAGGGACAAAGAGCTGCCGGCTTACGCCGACCATGAAGAAGGAGGGAACAAACACGGCGAGGATACAAAAGAGGGAGAGCAGGCGCGGTATCGCGGTGCGGCTGCATGCTTCGACGACGGCGCGCGCCCGTGAAACGCCCGGAAGCATGAGCGTGTGGATGTTCTCGATCTCTACCGTGGCCTCGTCTACCAGAACTCCGACGGCGAGCGCGAGGCCGCCGAGCGTCATGATGTTGACGGTCTGGCCGGCGCCCCACAGAAGAATGACTGCGCCGAGGAGCGCAAAGGGGATGTTGACGACAACGATGAGGGCGCTGCGCCAGTCGCGCAAAAAGATCAGCGTCATCAGTCCCGTGAGGAGCGCTCCCAATAGCCCCTCGTTGATCAGGGCGCGAACTGAGTTCGTGACGAACGGCGACTGATCAAACTGAAGGCTGACGTCCACATCGTCGGGGACGACTTTCTTAAAGTCCGGTATCGCGGCTCTGACGGCGTCGATCACGGCGAGAGTGGACGCATCCGCGCGCTTCGTGACCGGAATATAGACGGTGCGCGTGCCATTCACGTGGGCGTAGGCGGTGATGATGTCAGTTCCATTTTCGATGGTTCCGATATCTCTGAGGTAGACGGCTGTTCCCGAAGCCGGGCGTATGGGCGCGCTGAGCAACTCGGAGAGATTGGCGCCGAGCGCCGCGTTGGTGCGGGCGATGCGATTGATGCTGCCGGTCCACATATTGCCCGAAGGCATCACGAGGCTGGCTTTATTTACCGCGGAAATCGCCTCTTCGGGCGAGACGCGATACTGGCGCAGCTTGTCGGGATCGAGCGTGATGACGATCGTCCGCTGGTTTCCGCCGAAAGGAGGCGGGGCGGACACGCCGGGCAGGGTTGCGAAGAGCGGGCGCACGCGATTCAAAGCGAAATCCTGAAGTTCGCCCTGAGAGTGGGCGGCGCTGCTGAAAACCAATTGCCCCACGGCGACGCTGCCCGCGTCGAAGCGGGTGATGAATGGAGGCACCGTGCCGGGAGGCATGAAAGCCCGCGCGCGGTTCACGTACCCGACTGTCTCGGCCATGGCCTGCGCCATGTCCGCGCCTTCGTGGAAGGTGAGCTTCATGAGCGCCGCGCCCTGAATGCTTTTGCTTTCCACCCGATCGATGCCGGTGATGTAGAGGAAATGATACTCGTAGTAATACGTTAAGTAGCCTTCCATCTGGGCGGGGTCCATGCCGCCGTAGGGCTGGGCGACATAGATCGCGGGGTCGCCCACCTTCGGGAAGATATCGACAGGCATGCGGCGTGCGGCGAGGAACGCGAACAGCGCGATGGAGATCAGGGCCGCGACGAGCGTGATCGGGCGGCTCAGCGCCGCGAGGACTAAGCGCATGCGGCGCTCCTTGGGCAGGACGCGATCATCGGCCTGCCTCCGCAACAAAGGGCTGAATGTCTCCCGCCGCCGCTGCGATGCTCAGAAGGCCGCGCCATACAGCGAGACGGGCGAGCGCATCGTCAATTTGAGCCTGCGTGAGCAATCGCTGTGCTTCCGCGACTTCGTCAACATTGCCGAGACCCGACCGGTAGCGCGCGGTGGCCTGTTCGACCGTCGCGCGCGCAGCGGATACCTGGGCCGGTGTGTTGTTCGCGACGCGCCGTGCGCCGCCGTGCACGGCAACTGCTCTGTTCCATTGAGCGCGAAGGTCGACCGCGATCTGTTCGCTCTTCGCTTCCTGCGAGCGGATCAAAGCGTTTTGTTCCGCGCGGCGGGCGCGGATTGAGGGCAGATCCATGACCGGAAAAGTGACGGTGAATCCGAGGGCATAGTTCTGAAAGTTCGGCGCGAGGCCGTTGAGGCCTCCCAACCGGTCACCATTCGTTTCGGCGCCCGTTCCGCGCGCGTACGCTGCGGCTTCGAGGTAGAAGCGTGGGAAATACGAACGCTCGAGAATACGTAGTTGCGCCCGAGCCTGATCGAGGGCGGCATTCTGCTCGATCAAAGCGGGATTTGCAGCGGTGTTCATGGATGCAGGGGTCTGGTCGGGCGGGAACTGCAGAAGGCTGCCGGCAGTTATAGCGACGGACGAGGGATCCCCGCCGACGAACTGGGCGAGATTCGCGCGCGCCACGTCGACCGCCTGCTGCGCTTCGATCAATTGGGTTTCGGCAGCAGCCCGCTCCGCTTCGGCGCGCGACTGGTCGGCGCCGGGCCGTAGCTGCGCGTTCACCTGGGCGGTGATCGTGCGGACGACGGCGTCAGCGCGTTCCACGCCGGCCTGCGCAGCGCGAGTGGTCTCCTGAGCGGCGACAAGCGTTAGGTATGCGTCCGCGGCGGCCACCGCGATATCAAACCGCGTTCGGCGGACGGCGGCTTCCGACTGAGCCCGGGCGGCGTTCGCTACTTCCACGCCGGCGGCGCGCAGTCCGAAATCGAACGGTTCCCACGTGACAAGCGCTCCGACGGCGCTTCCCCACACGGATCCGAGATTATTTGAACCGATCACAGGGCCAGACATCGACGGGATTACGTTCTGAGGGAACAGCAGACCGAAGACGTTGTTGCGCGTGGCGCGATTGATCTGTGCGACGGCATCAACGCGCGGAAGGTATGCCGCGCGCGCCAGTTGAATCGCGGCGGTGGCGGCGTTGCTTTGCTCCTGCGAAACACGGATCGAGGGATAGTTTTTCAGGGAATCTTCGATTACACGCGATAACGTGAGCGGCTGTTGCGCCGGAAGACGAGGCATGGCGGAAAGACACGCCGTCACGATCGCAATGCGCGCGGCGGCGCGCAGGCTAATCGCCCTCGATGAGCTCATGAAAGAGTTCCCGAACCTTGCTTTTCGAGGCGGCAAGCGCCTTTCGTCCGAGCGATGTCGCGCGATAGACACGCCGCAGCGATTTGCCGTTCCTTTGCTGACTGGATTTCAGGTATCCCTTCCTTTCCAATCCCTGGAGCAAAGGGTAGAGGCTTCCAGGGCTGATGCGATAGCCGTGACGCGCCAATTCCTCGATCATGCCGAGGCCGAAAACCGAACCTTCCACCGCGTGGTGCAGCACATGGAGGCGGATTAAGCCCGAATAAAGATCGCGGTCCGCGGCAATATCTGATTTCGATTTCGACTTTCGAGTACGAATGATGTCACAGTACGGCGGCTGGGCGGGATTGTCAAGTGAGCGTGAGGCAGAGAAGGGCGGACTGAGGAGGGAGGGATGGGCGAGGAATTGAGTCCGCGCCCGGATTTACTCAATAGCTATTTGAACTGCGTGACGAGCGTTGAACCGCCGAGATCGGCGGCCGTGAAACCGAAAACGAAGAATTGGTTTGGATTTGGCAGCGGCGGAACGGTGGAATCGAAGAATCCGCCGTGTTTCGCCGAACCATGCCCGCACTCGAATGTCGATGCGGTAAAGAAGGTGTGAGACGAGACAGTGGTTCCGCTGAAATTCGGAGACGGCATCGACGATCCCGGCGTATTCCAAGGCCTATTTTGCGAGGGCTCATAGAGATCGTTCGGCCCGATATCGGAATTTTCGGTATCAGCGGGGCAAGGCGCGTCGCAGCGTTCGCCGAGACTTACCATGTGGCGGGCGCGCGAGTGTTCCACGACGGCGGTTCCGTCGCCGAGTGGTAGCTGGTTACTTCAGATCGATTTGAACAACTTGAATCGAATAGGGCGGCAGAGTGTGTTCGATTCGTTCGCCGGCGAAATTGAGCTTCGACCGAACGGGAACAATGCGGTTCGGATCGCTGGTCGAGTTGGTTGCCCAGGTCGTATTCGCCCTTAGAGTATCGACTGCCGCCGTGCGCGTTCCGCTGCCGAGGCCGGTAAGCTTTATGGCGATTGACTGCGGCGTGGAAGCGACGTTCACCAGCTTCAGGCAGGCTTTCGAATTCGCGGTGGAGGTGACGGAGTAGAAAAACTTGTTTCCGGCGCCCGAGAGTTCGGAGGCGACGATGTGGTCGCCCAGGCATGACGAGAACATGACTTGGGCGTAGTACGAAGGCGACCCGTAGCTGTTGAGCGCGTCATAGCCGATCAGATCCGAACTCCACTGCATTCCGCCGGGGTTCACGTTCACGAACAGCGGCGCATAGGCGGCCATCACGATCAGGTCGCTGTTGCGTTCGAGTCCGGTCAGGAACGCGGCATCGCCCAGCGCCGCGCCAAAGTTGGGCGTCGGCGATCCTTCGCGCGTTGCCCATTCGCCGACGAAAATCTTTGGGCCTTTGCGATCGATCTGGTCGTAATGTCTGACCAGTTCAAACATGCCCTCCTCGCGTTTGTAATAGTGGTCGTCGACCACATCGGGCGTCATGCCGCTGACCGGCATTGTAGCGATGATCTGCAGGCTGGGGTACTTCGCCTTGATCGCTTTGTAGAACTGGGCGTAGCGGCCGTCGTAGGTCTTGGCGCGGTCGAAGTTGTCTTCGTTTCCGACCTCGATGTAGTGCAGTGCGAATGGGGCGGGATGCCCGTTTTTCGCGCGAACGGCGCCCCACTCCGTCTCCGCCGCCCCGGTTACGTATTCGATTTCATCGAGAGCTTCCTGGACGTAAGCATCAAGATCGGGCCCGGCCTTCACTACCTGTCCACCGAGGGAGTACCCTCCGTACACGGCCAGGACCGGTTCCATGCGCAGGTCTTCGCACCATCCCAGAAATTCGAGAATGCCCATGCCGTCAGTCGAGTGATAGTTCCAGGTGGAGGGATGCGTCGGACGGTCCACGAGCGGGCCGATCGTTTTCTTCCATTCGAATCGCGTATCAATGCGGTTGCCTTCGAGATAATTGCCGCCGGGGAAGCGCAGGAACGACGGTCGCGTGGCCGCCAGTTTTTCCATAATGTCGGCGCGATTGCCGTTCGGGCGGTTGTGATAAGTCGGAGGGAAGAGAGATACGAGTTGAAGCCAGAGTGTCGCGGGCCGATCAATCGTAAGTTCGAAATGGTTTTCGGCGGATGCTGTAACGCTGCCGGACTGCATCTCGAATTTGTATTCTTTCCAGCCTGTTCCGGCGACTGAGACCGATGAGGTGGCGAGAACTTTTCCGGACTGATCGGAGACGAGCGCGATTTTAACTGGCAGCGGGGATTCGGAGTCGCTCTTTGCGAAGAGAGACCCGGCGTAGCGCGTGTTCGGGCGTACGCCGATTCCCCAATAACCTTCGTTGAGCAGGCCGGCGGGGTTGTTCGCGTCCGCTTTCGTCACCTCAAGTCTTGCGCTCGTTGTGAGCGCGGCAGAGGGGCCCGCGTTCGAGTCGACACTTACCTTTGCAACTGAGGCGCCCTTTTCGACGAGAAACCAATTGAGGATGCCCGTCCAGTCGGAGCGGAAGGTTCGATTGCGGATGAGCTCGGCGTAGAGACCGCCGTCGTAAGAGTAGTTGATCTCTTCGGTCATCAGACCGTACAAAGTCGGACTCACGTTCGCTCTGGGCTGATTGAGGTCGATTTTGAGGGTGGCGGGTGATTGCGCGCGCAGCAGGGTTGCCGTTGAACTGGCGGCGATCAGGAGAAGACAGAATGTCCTTCGCATGTAAACGCATACAGTACCGGATCCGGGTGAGGGCTGCAAGCAAGCGCATACCCCGCGAGAAGAGCGGGCTTGACGAATTTCTATTAACTTGATAAAGTCTATAGACAATATGAGATCGGGATCACCCGCTCATTTCCGCTGTTGTTGTAGCCGCTGAAAAGCTCCGGCCTTCTTCGGCCGGTTCTCTGTTCGTTCCCTTATAAAAAAAGCTCAGTTAAGGAGAGAATCAGATGGCCTCAGCGACATTTCACCAGTCCTTTCATACTCGTTATTACTTCCGGCTCAATTCGGAGATAGCCGGCGCGGATACCGATTTCGATCCCGCATTGGTCTTCCTCGCGTTGCGGGCTCAGGCGGACACCGCAGTGGTGTACCGGTTCGATCAGGAAGTCAGCGAATTCCGCGCGATCGCGGCGCATGCCCACGCGCCAGCCGCGATCCGCGACGCGGGCGTCACTCTGACGCAGTCCGCGAGCCACTGGATTTTCTCGCTCTCCGAACCGGACCAGGGCTCTGCGAACGATGACGACCGGTTCGAGCGCGTTCTCGAACGCCTGCAGTACGGTGTCGATCGAGTGCTTGTGATTCCGCTGCGTGAAAAGCAGCGATTGCTCGGTTTGCTGACGCTCGGGCGCCGGAGCCCGGACGTGTTCGCGCCCGAGATCGCCGAGATTGCCCGAAGAACGGGGCGTGCTCTCACGGCAATCCTCGAGCGCCGCTCTACGGAGCCCGAACGGCCTCGGGTTCCGGGAACTCCGTTGGAACTCGCGATTCGCGAATGACACGAAAGGATTTTCTTTTCACCTTGGGATCGGCCTCTGCCGCTGGCGCCGTCCGCGAATTCGCAGTTGCGCCCCAGTCCGATTCCGGGCGTCCCAAAGTGTTGATCGTGGTCGCTCATCCGGATGACGAATACGCGTTCGCCGCAACCGTTTATCGGATCGCCAAAGAGCTCCACGGGACGGTGGATCAGGCCGTGATCACAAACGGAGAAGGCGGTTACCGGTATTCTTCGCTTGCGGAACGATACTACAGCGCCAGCCTTACGAATGAATCGGTCGGCCGGTCGCGTTTACCGGAGATCCGCCGCCGCGAAACCCTGGCGGCCGGCAAGATCCTCGGCATTCGTCATCACCATTTCCTGAATCAGCGGGACGCGAGATTCACGCTCGATTCCGACGAAGCCTTCAGCTTGTGGGACACGGAAGCGGTAACACGGCGGATCGCGAATCTGATGGAACGTGAGCGCTACGAGTTCGTATTCACCCTTTTGCCGACTCTCGACACGCACGGCCACCATCAGGCGGCCACGCTGATCGCCCTTCATGCGATTTCGCGATTGCCCATTGAGGCGCGCCCTGTTGTACTCGCCGCGGATCCCGCTCTGAAGGTCGACCCGACCCGCGCCTATTCGGGATTGCCCGGGCACGAGGAGACCCGGCCCTGGTCAGGCGCACCGGTCTATCGCTTTGACCGGCTGGCGCATTTTGGATTTCACCAGTCGCTGACTTATCAGATCGTTGTGAACTGGATGATCGCGGAACACAAGAGCCAGGGATTGTTTCAGCTGGAGTGCAATCGCTTCGACGAAGAGCGTTTCTGGCTGCTGGCGCGCAATCCGGCTGACGCTCCCGCGCGAACGTCGGCGCTGTTCGATGAAATTCGCGTGCCCGCGGGGCGCGTAGCCCTTGCCGTCAGCGCACCGTAATTTCGGTCAGATGACGTAATTCAGGTTTTCCGCCCTAACCCGATTGGCGAGTCCTTCATCGGATTCGCGAATCACATCGGCTAGCGTCGTCCGGTCGAGCACGTTCGATACGGCGTCCCGGACCTGGCGCATCATGATGCGCGTTCCACAGTTCTCGACATCCGCGCATTCGTCGCAGGGCCGGAACGCGGTCTCGCTCGCGCACGGCAACGGCGCGAGGGGGCCCTCGACCGCGCGGATGATCGAGCCGATCGTAATCGCCGACGGCGGACGGTTGAGTGCGTAGCCGCCCTTTCTCCCCATCTTGCTTTCGAGGAGTCCACGGCCTTTGATGTCAAGGAGGATCGATTCCAGAAACTTAACCGGAATCGATTCCTCCTGGGCAAGGCTTGCGATCAGGACCGGCCCCTGGCGATAGCGCCGTCCGAGGGCAAGCATGGCTTTGAGGGCGTATTGAGTGCGTTTCGAGATCGTCCGCATGAGATTTTTGGCAAACTGGATCCCAACTATTGTATACTATTCCTATAGATTTTTAAATTACAACGAAAGAGAGTGTGAAAGCCTTATGAGACGCCGCCTTTTCTTTCTTCTGGTCGCGTTCGCTCCGGTTGGCTGGGCTGCTCCGACATCCGACAGTATGGAAGGTTTGTGGGACGCCACCGTAACGGTCGGTAACAACTCCATTCCCTTTCGCATGGGCCTGTCGGGTAGCGGACCCGATGTGAAGGGGTGGTTCTTCAACGGAGACGAGAAGGAAATCTCGACAAGCGGAAATTTCGCTGACGGTACGCTGGTGCTCAATTTCGACAGCTATGCGTCCGTGCTGCGGGCAACAGTGAAAGACCGCGTTCTCGACGGTCAGTACACACAGCGAGGGAAGGTCTTTCCAATTCACGCTGTGCCCGCGCCAGAGCATCCCGCCGCTGAGAAGCCGGGACCGGATATCCACGGCGTCTGGTATCTCGAGAATGTCTCAAGCACCAAGAAGGATGAGAAAGCGTGGAGTCTGGTGGTCCGACAGCATGGCGCAGATGTTTCCGCGGCGATTCTGCGGGTGGATGGCGACACCGGAACGCTGACCGGCGGCTTCCACGACGGCAAGTTTGTCCTGAGCCACTTTTCGGGGGCGCGCCCGTCGCAGATTTCGATCACGCCGCAGAGCGACGGCACATTGGTTGTGGAATTGAGCGGCCAGCATCATGAAGGCGCCGTGACGGCGTACCGGCCCGAGGTCGCGAAAGCGAGGGGGCTGCCCGAGCCGAGTGACGCGAACCGGCATACCGGCGTGAAAGATCCATCGAAGCCGTTCGCCTTCAGCTTTCCGGACCTGAACGGCAAGATTGTTTCGAACAGCGACGCGCGATTCGCGGGGAAGGTGGTGCTGATTAACATCACCGGAAGCTGGTGCCCGAACTGCCACGACGAGGCTCCATTCCTCGCCGAGTTGTATCGCAAATATCACGATCGCGGATTGGAGATTGTAGCGTTGTCCTTCGAGGAAGCGGAGCAGTTGCAGGATCCGGCGCGGTTGCGCGCTTTCATTAAAGAATACGGAATCGCGTATCCGGTATTGCTCGGCGGAGAAACGAGTTCCGCCAAAGAGAAACTGACGAGCGCCCTCGATTGGGATTCCTGGCCGACTACGTTCTTCATGGGAAGGGATGGATTGGTGAAGGCCGTTCACGCCGGCTTCGCCGGTCCGGCGAGCGGCGAGTTGTATCTCAGGGACAAGGCCGAGTTCGTGAATCAGGTGGAAGAACTGCTGTCCGCGGACCGGGTTTCATCGAAATAAGGCTACGCGCGCAATAGACGCGGCAACCAAGGCGCACGCGACCCACGCGAACCAATCGCCCAGCCGCAAGTAGATTGTCGGCGTATGCTCGACCGGCACGGTTGCCAGCAGCGCGCTGAATGGCATTTGGGCATCGCTTCGTTCTTCGGCCAGGATTCGGCCGCGACTGTCAGCAACCGTGAGATAGCCGTTTCGGGCGGACCGCACAAGACCGAAGCCGTCTTCCACGGCGCGCATGACGGCGATGTGGCCGTGCCACGCGCGGTCCACATTGAAGTCCCAGGCCGGGACCAGCATCAGTTCAACTGCATCTCGTCCGTAGTCGCGCAGCAAGGGAGTGAAGTCCATGTCCTTGCAGATGGCGACCCCGTATAGACCCGCTGCGCCCGCGAACGTAAGCGTGGTCGCGCCTGGCGTCAGGGCATCTTCGAATGGCGGAAGCATATGGCGCTTGTTGTAAGCAAGGGGTTGTGTTTCTGGGCGGAATACGCGGGCCTGGTTATAGTGCGCTCCGGCCTGCGTGAACACTTCGCCCGCTATGATGGTCGCGCCGGTGTCGTCGGCAGTGCGCTGCAAGGCCGCATTACCTTCCTCACCCTGGCCGTTTGCGATCACACCGGCGAGTTTTTCGGGCAGGACGATGATGCGAGCGCCCTGCGCGGCCAGGCGGTGGGCCGCGGTCGCATATCGGGCAAGCAGGTCATTGGCGTTGTTGCCGGCGGCGACGCCGGTTTCCGCGTCGGATGCGATCAGCCCGATCGATACCTTCTGGCCGGAGCCGGAGACTGCAAGCCGCATCAACCCGAAGATCAGAACGACGGCAAGGAGGGCGCAGGAGACTACGAGAACTCGTACGCGACGAAGATGAGCCGCAATCGCCAGCGACGCGGGGAGGAGCATCAGTAGAAACGTCATTCCCCACGGACCTGTGACGGAAGCCAGTTGCAGAAACGGAAGAAAATGCAACTGTGTGTAAGCCAGGCTGCCTGCGGTCCCGTGTGGCGTTGAGATGTTGCGCAGGTATTCGAAACTGACCACGACCGCGGGGAACGCAAGCAGGCCGATCCAAACCGCGCCTTTTCTCACTAGAATGCGGAACAGTAACGCCGCCAACGTCATGGCTGCGCAGATCGCGCCGGCGATCACCAGAAATGCTGCCGGCGGCAACTGCAGATGGCGGAAGTAAGCCCAGAACGAGAACGTGCCGACGAACCACGCAAGCGCGGTGGCGGCGAGTCCCGGCCATGGCCGTTTATCCAGGCAAACGAGGAGGGTTGGAAATGGCGCCAGCCAGAGCAGTGGCCAGAGTGGTTCCAGGCCAGTCCCGAACCAGATCAGAGCGGTCGATGCGATCGTGACGGCGATGGTCAGCGCAACTCCGCCGGTTTTACGTTCGAATTCCATTGAAGTACCTCTGGAATGCGCGTTGACAATAGCGCCGGAACTGCGGCTTTGACATTCCGACGCGGCCGCCGAGGAACAGCATCATCAGGCCCTGAAGGAGCGCGCCCATCTCGAAGGTGATTTCCCAGCAGTCGTCTTCGCGAAAGTAGCCGGCATCCATGCCGCGACGGATGACGTCGGCGAATATATTGGCGGTGGGCGACTTCCGCGCCCGGAAGTCTTTGGGAAATTGCCGCGCGCCCTCGCGTGGTTGCAGAAACATCAGCTCAAACAGGCGCGGGTTCTTATACCCGAAATCGAGATATGTGTCGAGAACGCGTGTGATGGCGCCTTCCGTCTCTTCGGAGAGCGGAAGCGCGCTCAGACGCGCCGCCAGTTCGGCGAAGCCGTCGTTGGCGAGAGCGCTCAGCAGGCCCTGATGATCGGGATAGTGGCGGTAAACCGCCATCGGGGAGATTCCCACGGCGCTGGCGACGCGGCGCACAGTTACGCTCGCGTGACCTTCACGATCCAGGATGGCGCGCGCGGCCTCGGCGATCCTCATCGCGGTCTGCCCGTCCCGCATATGTATACAGTGTATACAAAAATCGGAAGCCCGTCCAGCCGGGAGGTATATTAATGGCGTCCATGGCTCAAACGCGCTCTCGCATCGTATTCGCCGCTCTGTTGGCGCCGGCTTTCTGCTTCGCCCAGCGGCCCGCGATTCCGCAGCAGCTTGCTTTCACGCCCTATCACGCGGACGGAATTTACGAAGTCGGCGAAACGGTGGGCTGGACTGTGTCGCCGGGTGCGGTCGCTCCCACTTACGCGTACAAATGGACGATTCGCCGCAATAACGCTGTGGTCCTCAAAGAAGGCAAGCTCAACCTTTCCTCGGGCAAAGACAAGATCGAAATCACGGGCGATCAGCCCGAGATGATCTACGTCGCTGTCGAGGCTTACGCCAACCTCGACGCGTCAAAGAGCGAGCCCGGCGCCACGCCGAAGTTTGTGGGAGGCAACACTGGCCGGAACAGCGGACTCTACGCCGTCGGAGCCGCGGTGGCGCCCGCGAAGATCGGACTCTCGACGCCCCGCCCCGCCGATTTCGATGAGTTCTGGGATGGCAAGCTGGCGGAGCAGGCGAAGATACCGATCAACCCCGTTCTGACTCCGCTTGAGACCGACGTGTCCAGCGTCGAGATGAAGATGTTCGTGCTCGATGCGCTCGGATCCAAAACGCACGGCTACATCGCAAAGCCTGTCCGCGAAGGCAAGTTTCCCGCGCTGATCCAACTGCAGTACGCAGGCGTTTATGCTCTGAACGCCCACGCAGACGCGCAGAGAGCCGCCGAAGGCTGGCTGATGATCAACGTCGATTCGCATGACAAATCGCCTTCAGACCCTTCGGGAAATATTCCGCGCAATTATCAGACTATTGGCAATACCGACCGCGAGAAATCGTATTTTCTGAACATGTACCTGAGGGACTCGCGCGCGCTCGATTATCTTCTGACGCGGCCGGATTGGGACGGTAAGACGATCGTGCTGACGGGAGGCAGCATGGGCGGCCAGCAGAGTTTCGCGCTGGCGGGACTAAGGCCGGATAAGGTCAGTGTGGTCCTGGTATGCGTGCCTGCCGGCGCGGATACGAACGGCGATCTTCACGGCCGCAAAGCAGGCTACCCGAACTGGCCTTCCGAAAACCCCGACGCGATGAAGACCGCGCTCTATTTCGACACGGTCAATTTCACCTCGCGCATCAAAGCGCCAGTGTTCGCAGGCATGGGATTTATCGACACGGTTTCCCCGCCCGCCGGCGTGTGGACCGCGCTGAATCAGTTTTCGTCGCCCAGGGAGCCTTTCCCGATGATCGAATCGGAGCACGACAATCTGACGCCCGACAAGGCGCGGGCCTGCCCGGCTCGATCGAAAGAGATTCTGGATGTTCTGGTCAAGGGCGGCGAGTACAAGCCGAACGGGCCGAGACCGTAGATGATTCGGGCGCTTCTCACTCTTCCAATCTGCGCGAGCGCCACGTAGGCGGCCTCCTATCCCGCGCTCGTATTCGACGTACCTGCGTGACGGCTTTACTCCCAAGCGATTGCTACAGATCCGGCGGGCAATGTTTTCTCGGCGGAGCCGGGATCAACGATCCAGCGAATGCGGTGGAGCAATGGTGGTCAACCTGAATCCGCAGACCAATCAGTTCGGCATCGACATCGGCGATCGCAGTAACGGTGAGCGGAGACATGCTCGTCAGCGGGGTTAGCCTACGCGCAGGATTCCCCTCTACTGCCGGAGCCTACTCCGTGGCGGACACCGCTGAACGTCCGCGGCTGTTGAGTATATATGCTATCTGGAGTGCGCGTTGACAAACGACTGATTTTCGCGGGCGGACTCGCCCTCTTCACGGCAATTGCCATGGTCGAGGCCCAACCGCCTGCCGCCCCGGCGCCCGCGCCTGGACGTGGAGGCGGAGGAGGCGGCCGAGGTTCCCGATTCAAGATTTATCCCGCGGACGCGATCGAACGTGGCTTGCCCGCTTATAACTCCACGTGCGGCTACTGCCACGGAGAGCGCGGCAAAGGCGGCAAGGCCGGGCCTGACCTGATTGCTTCCGTCGTCACCCTTCACGACGAAGACGGCGTACAACTCGCCAAATATGTGCGGGACGCGCAACACTCGAAGATCGTGAAGATCGATGCGTCCGATGCTCAGATAGGCGATATCGCCGCTTATCTGCATTCGCGCGTCGTCTACGCTTCCGGGCGCGGCAATGTCCGCATGACCGAAGTGATCGTGGGTGACGCGAAAGCCGGCGAACAGTATTTCAGCGGGGCGGGCGGGTGCAACAAATGCCATTCGCCGGCCGGCGACCTGAAAGGCGTCGCCTCCAAATACGATTCCGCAACCCTTCAGGACCGATTGGTGATGCCGCGAGCGGGACGCGGCGGATTCGGCCGGGGCGCGGTTGCCCCCAATCCGACATCGCCCTATGCAACGATCACCTTGCCATCCGGAGAAAAGATCAAAGGCGCGCCGTTGCGCGTTACGGATTTCGACGTCACCCTCCGGCTTGACGATGGCTCGACGAAGACCTGGGCTCGAAATCGCGGCGTGCCCAAAGTCGACATCACCGATCCGCTTCAGGCGCACATCGACATCATGACCTCGCTTTCCGACACGAACATGCACAACCTGACCGCCTATCTGGCCACGCTCAAATGAGGACGCACATGAAATCCCGATTTCCTGCTTTATTTACAGCGATTGCGGGACTGGCGATCACGGCGTCCGGTCAGACGCTGACGCCCGAGGCGATCACTCATCCGAAGGCGGATAGCTGGCCGACTTTCCACGGGGACTATTCGGGCCGTCACTACAGTCCACTAAAGGAAATCAACGCCGCGAACGTTCACAACCTGACGCTCGCCTGGGTGAATCAGATCAGCATGACGCCTGGCGCGAATATCGGTGGTCCTGGGCCCGCGCCGACCGGGGGCTTCGCGAACACGCGCTGCGCGCCGCTCATGGTGGATGGAGTTCTCTACGTCACCGAACCGAACACTGTGCTGGCCATTGACGCGCGCACGGGACGGGAAATCTGGAGGTACACGTGGCGAGGACTTCCGGCTTTCGCGCTCGGCAATCGAGGCGTAGCCATCTACGGCGACTGGCTCTTCTTCGAGACTTACGACAATCACCTGGTATCGCTCGACATTAAGACAGGCAAGGAGCGATGGAACAAAGAGATTGCGGATGTGAAGCGGGATTATTTCTCGTCGGTGTCTCCGCTGGTGATCAAGAACCATGTGATCGTCGGAGTCGGAGGAGACTTCCTCGACGTGCCGAACTTCGCGGAAGCGCGCGATCCTGAGACAGGCGACCTCCAATGGCATTTTTGGACGACCGCGCATGAAGGCGATCCGGGATTCAAGAGCTGGCCGAACCAGAATGCCGTCGAGCATGGCGGCGGCGGAATCTGGTATCCCTCCACTTACGATCCCGAGCTGAATCTTCTCTACCTCCCGACGGGAAACGCGAACCCAGTCATGGCGGGGCAGAGCCGGGAAGGCGACAACCTCTATACTGCGTCGGTTGTGGCGCTCAACCCCGACACAGGCAAGATGGTCTGGTACTTCCAGTATTCGCCTCACGACACTCACGACTGGGACGCGGCGCAGACGCCGATTCTGCTGGATGCCAGCATCGACGGCAAGCCGCGCAAGCTTCTGGCCCAGGCGCATCGTTCAGGGCTGTTTTTCCTTCTCGACCGGACGACCGGAAAGAGCATCCTCACGGCTCCGTTTGTGGATGGGCTGAACTGGTACAAGGGAATCGCGCCGAATGGTCAGCCGATCCGCGATCCGATGAAGGAGCCGCAGGTTTCGGGTTCACTGACGTCGCCGAATTCGAGTGGATCGACCGGCTGGCCCAATCCCGCCTACAACCCGGATACGGGATTGTTCTACGTCGGCACGACGCAATCGTACACGATCTTCTATAAGACGGATACGGACCCGCAACCGGAAGGATACTCCGGCGCGGAACGCGGCGGCGGTGTCGTGAAATCGGAACTGCGCGCAATTGACGTCAAGACCGGTAAGATCGCCTGGAAGCACGCTACTAACATCGGTGCGCAGAGCTTACTGACAACCGCGGGCAACCTTGTATTCGGCAGCGACGGATCCGGGAACTTTGTCGCGTTCGATGCTAAGAGCGGCGAACCGCTCTGGCATGCGGGATTGATTTCGAACCCGAGCAATGCGCCGATCACGTACATGCTCGACGGGCGTCAATATGTTCTCGTGGCCGGCGGCGAAAACCTGTACGCGTTCCGTTTGCAGTAGGCCCCCATTTGCGTCTCAACCTGCTCCGGTTGTGATAGTCTTTGGTGCAACGCCTAAAGCGCAATGCATATTGCGGACTACGCAACGAGAGGTTTCGTCGTGCTGAACAAAGGCTTCGTTTCGATTCTGGGAATCGCCTCGGTCGTCGTGACCGTGATTCTGGCTGCTCCCCGTAATTTCGTTCCCGACTATGTGTTTCAGGGATCGTCGGTCGCCGGGCTCCGCACATTGGGGCAGGCGCAGTGGCGAGCGGACCAGGGAGAGATCACCGCGACGCCGCGCGATTCATCCGGCGGATGGCTCGTACTCGACAAGAGCTATCAGGATGTGCAGCTCTATGCGGATGTACATTGCGCCGCACGATGCGACGCGGGCGTCCTGCTGCGCGCCGAAAAGACGAGCGACGGCGGATTGAAGGGCGTGTACGTCTCGTTGAGCGACGGCGATGTGGATTCCTATGACCTGACGATCAGTCCGGACGGCAAGGAAGTCAGCAGGAAACGCCTGGAACGCGCGACCGGCCAGTTCACGCGGATCGCGACCGGCGCATGGACCAACGGCGCCGCGAAGGTTCCCGGGTTCGCGGAGCAGGCTCCCACGTTTACGGAGCAGAAGGAGCAGGCCGCGAAACCCGCGGCGACTCCGACGGCGCCCGCGGGCGGGCGCGGCGGACGCGGTGGTCCGCCTCCGATGGCGTTGCACGCGAACGACTGGAACAGTCTCGAGGCGATTGTCGATATGGACATGTCGTGGATCACGGTGGACAACCGCCGGGGACCGAATGCCGCGACCGACGATCGAATGATGGGCTACGGGCCGGTCGCGTTGCACGCCGGAGGATCGGGCGAAGTGAAGTTTAAGAACATTTCGGTCAAGGACCTCAATCCTAAGACCGAACCAGCCGAACAAACCTCCTCGCATTTCCGTATGCAACGGCTGAACGACTTCCTGTATTCGTGGGGAGCGGCGGCGGGCGATATCAATCACGACGGCATTCCCGATGTGGTCGCGGGTCCGTTTTATTTCCTGGGGCCGAATTTTACAGAGCGTCACGAGTTCACGGCGGCTCGCAGCTATGGGCCGGCGACATTTCCGGAAGGGATGACCTATTTCACCTACGATTTCAAAGGTGACGGATGGTCCGACATCATCGCCACGTATTCGCGGCCCGTATATCTCTATGTGAATCCTCGCGGCGAGTCGCGACGATGGGATCGCCACAATATCATTCCCAATGCGACTTCGGAGATCGAGGTCTTCCGCGATATCGATGGCGATGGCCGTCCCGACATCCTGTTTACCGGTCCGGGAGCGACGATGGCTTACGCGACAGCGGACCCGGCGAATCCAACCGCTCCCTGGAAGATTCACACGATTTCCGAGCCCGGTCTGGCCGCCCCGCATGGCATGGGAGTCGGCGATATCAATGGCGACGGAAAAATGGATATCGTGAACAGCCGCGGATGGTGGGAGCAACCCTCATCCGGCGCTGGCGAAGGCCTCTGGAAATTGCACCCGGCGGAGTTCGGCGCCGGCGGCGCTGAAATGGGCGTTTACGACGTGAACGGCGACGGCCTGAACGATGTGGTCACGGCTATTGCCGCGCACACGTGGGGGCTCGCGTGGTTCGAACAGAAGCGGGACGCCAAGGGCGAAATCTCGTTTGTACGGCATGACATCATGGGCGACTTCAGCACAAAGAACGCGGGCGGCGTTACGTTCTCGGAACCGCACGGCGCGGCGTTCGCGGACCTCGACGGCGACGGGATTCCGGACATGGTCGTCGGCAAGCGGCTCTTCTCGCATCTTGAGAGTCACCTCGACCCCGACCCGTATGGCCCGGCCGTTCTTTACTGGTATCGGACGGTGCGTAACCCGAAGGCCGAGGGCGGGGCAGAGTTCGTGCCGGAACTCATCAACAACCGATCCGGCGTGGGTTCGCAATTCACAGTGACGGACCTGAATAAGGACGGAGCTCCTGACATCGTTATTTCGGATGTCAAAGGGACGTTTGTTTTCTGGAACCAGATGCACGCGGGCCGACCGACTCAGCGGTCGTCCCGATAGGCGCGCGCGAAAGGAATCCCAATGAATGCCAGATCATTTCGACATCTTCTCGTCGGCCTGGGGCTTTGCGCGGCCACGGCAGGAATCGTCTGCGCGGGTGAGCCCGGCGTCGGATGGAAGGATTATCTGGGCGGTTCCGACAGCTCGCACTATTCCCCGCTGAAGCAGATCACACCTGCGAACGTCTCGAAGCTCGGCGTTGCGTGGACCTATCCGATTGAGGAAGACGTGGCCTACACGTTCAGTCCGATTGTGGTCGATAACATCGCCTACTTCGCGGCGAAACAGGGATCTCTTGTCGCGGTTGACGCGGCGACCGGAAAGGAACTCTGGGTTCACAAGTTTCCCGGGGGAGGCCGATTCGCCGGAATCGGGGGGCAACGCGGCGCCAATTACTGGGAAAGCCAGGATCGCTCGGACCGGCGAATTTATGTCACCACGGGCGGAGCGCTTTATGCGATCGACGCGCGCTCAGGGAGTGTGATCGAGAGCTTCGCCGACAATGGCAAACTCGATCTGAAGACCGGCATCGACCGCGGATCCACAGCGCTGGGATCGCGAACTCCGGGACGCATGTTCGAGAACCTGATTATTCTGGGCAGCGCCACCGGCGAAGGATATCTCGCGCCTCCGGGCGATGTGCGCGCTTTCGATGTGCGCACCGGCAAACTTGCGTGGGTATTTCATACGATTCCGCGGCCCGGCGAATTCGGATATGATTCCTGGCCCAGGGACGCGTACAAATACATGGGCGGCGTCGATGTCTGGGGCGAGTTGACGGTGGATGAAAAGCGCGGGATCGTTTATCTTCCTACCGCGTCGGCCAAGTATGAACTTTACGGGGGAGACCGTCCCGGCAACAATCTCTTCGCCGATTGTCTGATCGCTCTGGATGCGCGGACCGGTAAGTACCTCTGGCATTTCCAGACCGTGCATCACGACCTTTGGGATTACGATCCCACCGCCGCGCCTCAACTCGCGACCGTGAAGCACGACGGCAAAATGGTTGACATCGTGGCTCTGGCCTCGAAGAACGGCTTCCTCTATGTGTTCGACCGGGTAACCGGAAAGCCGCTCTGGCCGATTGAGGAGCGTCCGGTACCCAAGTCCGACGTGCCCGGCGAATGGACGTCGCCCACGCAGCCTTTCCCGACGGTTGTGCCTCCGTTCGCGCGGCAGGGCATGACGGTGAAAGACATGTACGACGGCTTCATGACGGCCGACGAGAAGGTCTGGTGGAAGGAGCGGCTTTCCAAGGCAAAGACGGGTCTGTTCACGCCGCCCGGTCTTATCGACACGATTGACCTCCCCAGCGTGAACGGGGGCGCCCTTTTCTTCGGCAGTGGGGCCGACTCCGCTAAAGGTCTCGTGTACGTCGTGTCGAGAGACATGCCGTCGATTATCAAACTGGTTCCGGCCGGTGAATCGACTGCTTCGAATTCCGGCGGGTTGATCCCGGATAGACCGAGGACGGGGCGCGGCGCCGCCGGTGGGGCGATCACAGCGCGATTGGGGCGCACGGTGTACGAGCAGTCCTGCCAATCCTGCCACGGTCCGGACCTGAAAGGCGATCGCGGCCCGGAGATTGATAACGCTGTAAGCAAACTGGGCGGTAACACGATCCGCACGATCGTCTCCAGGGGTAAAGGCGCAATGCCGCCGTTTCCCGCGATTCGCGCGGACCTGATGAACGACTTAATGGATTTCCTCACCAAGCCGGAATCGGCCCCGCCGGGTTCGGCATTCCCAGCCGCTATGCTATCGGCGCGGATCGAGCCGGATTATCCATCGGAGGTCACGCCGCCGCCCTCGCGCTACAAGACAGGCTACGGCAATGAACCTTACGTCATCAATCCGCCGTGGAGCACGCTCACTGCGTACGACCTGAACACGGGAAAGATCATGTGGCAGACGCCATACGGCGATCTTCCCGAGGCTGGCCCCAGCGACAAACTTCGAGGCAATGCCTACCCGAAGAGCGGATTCGCCGTCACGGCCGGGGGCGTGATTCTGTTCGCTGGTAACGACGCGAAGCTCTACGCCCTCGACAAAGATACCGGGAAGGTGATCTTTACGAAGAATCTTCCGAATGGCTCGATGGGTTCGCCCGCGGTCTATGAGGTCGACGGCAGGGAGTACGTTTTGTTCGCCGTGGCGGGCGGAAATGGATTCCCCGTCGGCGGACGGCTCGCCCAAGGTGGCGTAAACTCGCCGACGACTTCGAAGGGCTACATCGCGTTCGCGCTGCCGCAGAAGTAGCAGACGAAACGCCCCGATCGGAAATCGTCTGGATCCAGAACCTGTACAACGTCGCGCGCCGCGAAGACGACGATTTCATTGACGAACTCGGGAGGCAGGGAATTGCGTACGTCCCGTTCTTCCCGTTGGGAGGATTCACTCCATTGCAGTCGGCCCCACTCGATGAAGCGGTGGCATCGATACAGGCGACGCCTATGCAGGTCGCGTTGGAGTGGCTGCTTCACCGCGCTCCGAACATCCTGCTGATTCCCGGTACGTCTTCTGTCCAGCACCGCCGCGAGAATCTCGACGCGGCGACGCTGCAGCTTCGTCCAGAGGTCATCTCGGCGCTCAACTCAATCGCGGGTTGACATATACTGGCCGCAGTTCCAACCCGCGAGGGTCTCAATGACGAACCGTGTCAGCCGCCGCGCTCTGCTTGCATCGGGAGCCGTCATGCCGTTGGCGTTCGATACTTCGGCGGCCGCCGCGCCCGGGGCGCCGCCATACACGCTGTCGATCAACATTGAGATCATGTTTCCGCGCGACATGCCGCGGCCGGAGCGGATGAAGGTCGTGGCGGCGCAGGGATTCAAGGCGTACAGCTTCTGGAACACCACGGAAGAAGAGCAACACGCGATGCTCAAGCTTCAGGAGCAAACCGGCCTGAAGTGCGCGAGTATCACGGGTCCGGGCAACTCCGGGAGCACGACCGGTCTGACCAGGCCGGGCATGGAGCAAGCCTATCTCGATGACATAACGGCGCGCGTCAGGATGGCCGCGCGCTTCGGCGGACCGCAGCCGATCATCTTTGTCGGGCGAATGCAGCCGGATGTTCCGTGGGCGCAGCAAAGGTCGCAGATCGTCAGCGGGTTAAAGAAGGCAGGCGATATTGCGGCGGAGCGCGGCATCACTCTCGTGGTGGAACCGCTCAGCAGCGCGGGCCGAGGGGGCCGCATGGCCCTCGACACCGCCGCCGTCGCGTTTCCCGCGATCGAGGAAGTGAATCATCCTCATGTCAGAATCTGCTTCGACATGTATCACCTGCAACTCACGGAAGGGAACCTCACGAACAATCTGCGCGAGGGGTTGACGAAGGGATGGATTGGGCTGGTTCAGATGGGTGAGGTGCCCGGCCGCAAGGAACCCGGTACTGGCGAGATCGATTACGCCTACATGATGCGCGTGCTTCGGGATCTGAATTACAAAGGTTATTTCGATACCGAGATGGGTACGACCACGACTCCCGAAGCGGTGATGCAACTGGCGAGGAAGATGTCGCTCGAAAACTGAGCGGCCATCTCCGTCAAGCCTGCCGCCTCCTTAATTCGCGCTCGTCAGGGAGGATTCGCCGAGCCGGCGCCGGTTCTCCGCAAGGAGATTTCGAACCTCAGTATCGCTGATCTGGCGGAATTCCCGATACCATTGGCTTACTGCCGTGAAATCTCGCGGGGTAGCGAGGCAGATCAGTTCATCCGATTCGCGGCGGAGACGTTCGCAACCCTCTTCAGTTCCCACGGGAACCGCGACGATTACTATTCCAGGATTCAAAACTCGCACATAGCGGAGCGCCGCCAGCATGGTGCTTCCCGTTGCGAGGCCATCATCGACCAGCAGCACGGATCGGTCCTGAAGATCGAATGGGAGCAAGCCGCCTCGATAAAGCGCCTCATGACGCTTCATCTCAGCTCTTTCACGCGCGGCGGCGATCTCGATCTCTTTATTGGAAATCCCGAGCTGGCGAATGACCCGTGTGTCCAACAACTGAACCGAGCCCGCGATAGCTCCCACCGCTAGTTCGGGTTGCCACGGCACGCCGATCTTGCGCGCCGCGGTGACATCCAGCGCAAGCCTGAGCCGATCCGCGATCTCGAACGCCACAGGCACACCGCCGCGGGCCAAACCGAGGACGATCCCGTTCCGGCCGATGCCAACATGCGCCAGTTCGATTGCAAGCGCTCGACCCGCGTCAGCTCGGTCTTCAAAGGGGATTCGAGTAAAAGGAAGCGAGCACACGTCAATAAATTTGTGGCCGTGGCGTAGTCGAGCTATTCCGAAGCGCCGGACCGATCCTGCCCGCAGTTAACCGAGAGGTGCGCTTCCTCGAAGTGGATCATCATATGCTTCCGTGCCCTTTGCGTGTTCTGGCTTGCGATTGCCAAAGCCATGTCCGATGATTCAGGACGATCTGTTGCGGTTCGTTTGGTTTGGTTCTGTTCTTCATTGCCTCACGAATTGACCCCGGCTATCCGGGCCTATCCTACAGGTTAGGCAACTCTGCCGACAGTCTACTTCGGAACCGTGTAGTAAGTGTATGTGTAAGACCAAGTGAATTCCTTGCCAGGATCGGCGGGAATATCGATAAACGGTTCTACCGACATTACGCTGCGAATGGACCAGAGGCTCGCATTCTGTAGCGGTCGGTCACCCTGAATCCGGACTCCCGCGCCCGCTTTCCGGTTTTCGATTCGGAAGTCATAGTCGCTCGCGTTCACGCCGAATCCCTGAAGGCCGGAGGTGAGACGATCCTGATTCTCGAGCGTTTTCACATACATCAGTTCCTTGCCGTGAATCTCAGCGAACTGCGGGTCCGGGGCTCGGGCCGATTTGAGGTCGTACGGGGCTGTTATGGTGTAGCCGCCCGTGTCGAGGTGGTCCAGAACCAGAAAATTGTGGTCGTAGACGCGGCTCCTGAGCGGCAAAGTTCCGGCATTAACGAACGAGTGCTCGATCGTCATCTGCGGCTTTCCGGCCAGGAGGCGAATCGTCTTCCGGTAGCGGTAAGCATACCCGGCGGAAGTTTTCAGTTCCTGAGTGAACTCGACGGAGTCGCGGGAGGCCCTGACGGTCCATTTGCCCGGATCGACGATTTCATAGCGTTGGTACGCGTTGTACGGCGTGTCATCGATTTTCCTGAGAACGCCGACCCCGATTTTGATGAATGTTTCGCCAGCCTTGGCCGTGTCGTAACCAACCGGAACCTGGAACTCCTCGGCGGGTCCCATGCTTCCGCTCGGAATCCCGACCGCAATATCGGCGCCCTGATAGGCAAAGTCGCGCACTTCCGGATCCGATTTTGTAAACCAAGGCCCGTAGAAATTGTGCCCGGCGAACTCGAGACTGTTGATTACGCCCGACCAGTCGAAGCGAGTGCCGCGGTAGAAACCTTCCTTCGCGTCCGGCAGGTACAGTTTGGCGGTTATGATGCCATTCGAAATCGTGGCCTCGGGAGGACTGGCGGCGCCAGAAAACCCGGCGGCGAGGAGGGCTGTGACAAGCATGCGCCGGAGAATAGGGGATGGCATGCCGAAATCATATATCAGCGCCAGGACAATCGCCGATTGGAAATTTGGAGCGGGAGACGGGGATCGAACCCGCGACGTTCAGCTTGGGAAAATGACCGTAGATTGAAAATAAAGGAAAACGGCGTCTACTGCGGGTCATCCAGGTGCATTGAAATCAGCAACTTCCGGAATTCCTCAATAGAACCGCCCCTTAAATGAGTGAAAGTGGAGTGAAGACCACCGGGCTTCCGGCTGTTAATCTTTCCTCTGGACGGAACACTACGACATCACGACATCCCGCATGTGCGATGCTACAGAATCTCAGCGGCGAAGAACCACAAATTCACAACGCTTTAATGGTATAACGCCGTAACATCGCAGAAGCGAAACGGCGAAGCAGTGCAGCGTAGCGACATTGCGCCATCGCACATCCGAAATGGCATAGAGGTACACCATCGTAACGCCGAAACGGCGAGCATCTATAGCGCTGCACAATCTCGCCGCTGAAACGTCGCGCCATTAAGTATTCGCACTGTTGCGGTGTCGCACGATTGCAACGTCGTGACGACAAAATGCTGCGATGTTATGCATCCAAGACGGCGCAGTGTTGCAATGTTCCGCAGTCGCGGTACTGTAGTGCCGCACCGCTACAGAATCATAAAACAGGGTCTTTGCATGAAGAAAAATTCTCACTCCAGCGACTTGGCAGCCAAACTGGCTGCTGCCGCCAGCCAACCAGCAGGAGCAGCGACAATTCCCACACCGGTTCTTGTTTCTCAGAGTCAAGCCGCCAAGGCACCAGTCAGCGAACTGCCGCCGGAACCGACACGTCCTAAACAGAAAAGAATAAAGCCCAAGGAACCCGATACAGTTCCCATAACGTTGCGGCCAAGCAGCGAGCTATTGAACAAATTTGTACTTAAAGCTGCTGAGCGTACACGGGAAGAGGGCAGGGTGGTTTCCGCTCAACAAATCATGATCGAAACCTTGGAGAGGAGTGTTACATGACCGCAACCAAACTCGTGTATTGGGGAGGGAGCAAGGGCGGAGTCGGCAAAACTACCAACGCCCACCTGTCTTGCCTGGGTGCCATTCTCTGCGGTCAGGCTGCCGCTTACGTACTGACCGACCCGGATCGCGAGATGCGCGGCAAAGGTAGGCCCTACGAGGTGCTCGACGGAAGAGCGCCAAAGCAGTTGGCGAATATTCTCAAGGCGAGCCGGACAACCTCTGGGGGATGGCTAATTATTGACGGCGGAGGAAACAGGCCAGCATTCGATGCAGCCATTGCAGAGGAGGTGGACCTTTGCATATTTCCGTTCCGGCCATCGCACGAAGATATGGATACGGTCTCGAAAGACCTGGACCGTATATCTAACGCGCTCGCGTGGCCCACTGCATGGCCCACCAATATCTTCGCCATTCCGGCCGCGCGAGGGTTCGTTAACCGGCTCTCGAAAAACTATCCGTCACGGGTCATCACCAAGGCTATTCCCTTTGTGAATTCTGCCTCGGAGCTGCTTGCGGAGACTCTAGAATCGCCCTCAACGCCAGTCCGCAACCTGGCACGTAAGGTCTACAGCGTTATGGAGGAACAGTACGACCGCCGTAGTCGGCCATCGGGGAAGCGGGCTGCTGCAAACTAGGAAAGATCAGGCGGCATACTCATTAAGGAACGCCTCGATATCCGCTTCCGGGGCACCTGAAGCCTTCATCTCCTGGAGCGTCTTCGCAACTTTGTCTGGCAACGCACGCGAAGGCGCAGGTTCTGACGGCTCTGCTTTTTCAACCTGCCCGCGCAGCCGCGCCATCCTGCCGACTTTAGGTCGGTTCCTTTCTTCAAGGGCAGCCCGGTATTCATCCCCGGACTTTTTCCACCAGCTGATCGCCACTTCGTGAATCGGTGCGCGGGCGTGACGGCGACGCAGTTCGATGTTTACGCCCATGTCCGAGAGTCCGTTAACTTCCAGCAGGGCAGGGGCTACGACCTTGCGCTGGAAGTCTAGGCCCCGTTCGTAGGTTCCAGGCGGCACATTAAGCAGCGCACGGAACTCATTATAGGACAGCACCTCCACGCAGTGATCGCGGTTCGCGCGGAGGCAGACCAGTTCGTAAAGCGCAATCGCGTACTTGCTGCTCATTGCGTATGCAATTTCGCAGCGTATCCGCCCCCAGCGATTCGACCGCGCGAGCACGACTCGCAAGCGCTTGGGAATGCCAAACTGGACGGTGCCGTCGCTAGTATCCGAATCTTCGGTATCTGTAAAATCGAGCAGATGCGTCTCCATGACGCGCCGCTTTCCAGTGTTTTCCTCGACATAAGTGACTTTTACTTCGGTGCGTCTCAACCGCCTCAGGCTATCCTTTACACGGTCGTTACTCTCGTGCTTAGATGACGCGCGTCGAAGCGCTGCCAACGTTATCTCCCAATCCGCATCCGGGTCCACGAGCCTGTTACTGTCGTGCGCGATCTTTAGCAGCTGATTAAAAACTGCCCTGTCGGACGCCTCCAGTGCGTGAGCGCCGGTGATTTCAATCAGCTCGGCGGCTTTCGGAAAACCCTCGACGTTGGAGAATTGTTTAACGGTCAGGCTCATGATCGACCTATAATGCGACTTGCACTGGCAGGCAAGTCGTTTCTTCGCTACAAGGCCAAAATGCCCGCCCGTTAGGTCGCAATTCGGGTGTTCTAGGATGGCATCGACAGTAGCCGCCCGTTTAGTCGCATCTGCTTGCTGCCGCGTTTTCGAACCCGCCCACTTGGTCGCATTTGAACGCATCGCGGCCTGCATAAACTGTTTTCTCTGGATTCCCGATAGGGGTCATCGTAGAGGACGTTCCAAATCCTACGCTAAGCAAATTTGGAAGGAACATCAGACAGTCGCAAAAGTTAGGAGTTTTGCGTCTCCAGCAGCGATGACGGAAAAGCAGCCCTCTGGCCGTCGCTGAACATAGTCGCTAAATCCAAAACTAACGCGGCAACTTTTGCAACAGCTCTAAGCGTAGGTTCTCTGACAGATTCTGCGACGACCCCCGATAGTTCAAACGGCGACATAATTCCTATCCGCCCCTTTGGTCGCATTCTCACCGAAAACCAGAATGACATAGCTGAACACCCCGCCCGTTAAGTCGCAATAGCAGTGTCGTATTTCGAAGAACGCCCAACGGACATTGAGACTCACGCTCGATAAGGCGAAGCATGCGGTGTATTTCCCATCATCCGCCCGTTAAGTCGCATTTGCCGCTAATGACGAGCTGCTGCCCATTTGGTCGCAATCTCTTGCCCGCTTGGTCGCAATTGTCCGCCCGTTTAGTCCACGATATCCGCCCGATTAGTCGCATTCTGGGCACCTAACCGATTGGACAGCAAATTATTTCTGGCGCTGAATATGAACCTTAAGAGAATTTGAACTCTTGCGATGTGCATAGTTAAATGCGACTTCACTTTGGAAGCGAAAGGCTCTCGAAGCCTTTCACTTCCCGAGGAAGGGCTTAAGGCCAGCCCTTCCTCCCATCCCGGCCCATTCCCCAAGACGTTACGATCCAGCCCCAAACGACAAATCCGTTGCACCGCAATGCACCACCCCTTATCCTTTCCACGTCCAAATACTCTGAAATAGAAACACGGGCGGGGGGATGTGGAAGGACACGCAGACTGACGGCAATCCGGCAGCCCAGGCAGCCAGGGCGATGCTCGACGCCTTCACCAGCGCCGGAGCCGAGCAGTTCGATGTGACCTGGACGACCCGCCAGGGCGAGAAGGCCAACTTCCGCCGCCATGTGCCCGCCGAATCCCTCCGGCACTTCCTGCCGCAACTCCTGATGAGCGCCGAGAAGCGGGAGCTTAACCTGATCGTGCGGCCCGTTTCCCGCCGCGCCGTGTTTATCCAGCTCGATGACTTGAGCGGGGAGGGGATGGAACGCCTCAAGCCCGCCGCGTTCCTGGGACTGGAAACCAGCCCCGGCAACTATCAGGCATGGGTGGCGCTGCCGACCGGCGGAGCCGACAAGGATTTTGCGCGCCGGTTGCGCAAAGGGGCAGGGGCGGACGATACCGCGAGCGGCGCTACCCGCGTGGCCGGAAGCCTCAATTTCAAAGACAAATACGCCCCGGACTTCCCCCGCGTGCGGGTGGCGCACACCGCTCCCGGCCTGATGGCGAGCGCAGGCCAGCTCGAATCCATGGGCCTGGTTGCCGCGCCGGAGAAACCAGCGCCGTTTATTCCGCTCTCGCCCTTAAGCCGAACCCGCAGCCGGAAATGGCCGAGCTATCTGCGCTGCGTACAGGGCGCGCCCGAGAACCGCGACAAGACCGGCCCTGACATCAGCCGGGCGGATTTCACCTGGTGCATGACCGCGATCAGCTGGGGCCATGGCATCGAGGAGACGGCCGCCCGGCTGATGGAGGAAAGCACGAAAGCCCGCGAGAACGGGGAGGGGTATGCGCTCCTGACGGCCCAGAACGCGGCCGCCGCGCACGAGCGCCGGGAGCGGAGCCGAGCTTGACTATGCGCTGCCACGCCGCCTACAGTGAAGGGGATTTTTCCAGGGAGTTCACGAATGCAGCGCCGTTTGCATAAGCTTGTCCGGCAGATGGAACCGGAAGTTTTGAGAGCCATCGGTGAAGAATCTCGACGCAATGGAACCGACAGGCTGAGTTCCCGTCAGATCGAGAGTGCAATCAAGGCGGCTCGAACACGAAGGATCAAGCGGCGGCTTGTAGATTCCCATAGAGCAGAAAAGTGATAGCCAAACACCTTCCTGCACAAGTACACCGGCCTTCGCTCCAAGTTTCCACGCCATTGCAAAAAACAGATCGCACACTTGTAAACCGATCTCTTGAGAAAACCGCGAGAAATTAATGCCTGTTTGCGACGAAGGGGGAGGGGCCTAAATTGTTGATTCCAAAGTACCAAGGAATGGCGACCGCCCCACCACATCTGGTGGGTATGACGTTGGTCTATACTAGGGCTTGCTAAATTCACCACAGTGATGCATGCTGATGCAAACAAAGATGCCATGAATCAAACGTTTTCGGAAGAATCGGAATCCTGTCGAACAACCGTGACGATCCCGCGCGAGCATCACGATTTGTTGATGCGCCTCGCTGAGAGCAAGCACGTATCGCTCGCCTGGATGATCCGGGAGGCGATCAGAACCTATCTCGATCAGCAAACACCCTTATTCAGTTCCACTGCTCCCAATCCGCTGACAAAACAATGACTAGCGCCGCCCTCGTGCAGACTTCGGAAGCTCCCCGGACACGGTTATCCGTTCCGAGGCGCGGCCATGTACTCTCGACGATTTCCGAGAACTATGGCGGCCCTGTTCGGACTGCCGTGGACATTATTGCTTCAGCGCTGCATGGCATTGCGCCGAATTTGGCCCAGACCTATTCGCCCAGGCAAACCGTGGGAGCCGAGGCGTTGGTGCATCATTCGATCGCCGAAATGGAAGCGTGGCATCTCTGCACGAAGTGGATTATAGGCGTGGCTCTCGGAGCGCTACACGCAACCGACACCCTTGAGGACGCCGCCGAATGGTTTGGTCCGGTTGGCGCGCAAACATCCGTTTCTTCCCCCCCTGCGCTCAGTGCTCAATCACAAAAGGAAGCGCTCGAACAACTGCGTTCTATTGCGGACCCCTACGCCCTCGCTGACCTTCTTCCGTATATTCTGGACCCTCACGGACCAGGGAGCAGGCTCAGCGTAATGCGCAATCCGAGCACGCGCGTGACCCGTGACCGCAAGCGCACCGACGGAGTATTCTACACGCCAGCGGATGTCGCAGAACATATGGCCGCGCTGGCGCTAGCGAACGAATGTTCCGTGCGCCATCCAACACGTGTGTTTGATCCGGCTTGCGGGACGGGCGTTTTTCTGCGCGCCGCCCTGTCGATCTTGCAAGAAAAGAATCCGGATATAGATAGGGCTACGCTCGCGACACAGTCACTTTATGGCGTGGACATCGATCCTTGGGCGGTTGATGCATCGGCCTATGTCCTAACATATGATGTCCTCGCGGCCTGCCCGAGCAAATCAAGCCCCCCCAGCTCAGTGTGGCAACCATTACGCCGTAATCTTTTTGTCATTGATGCATTGAGCCTTGATCCTGCTTCTCCCTTAGAGTCCACTGGGATGAAGCAGCCCGGCAGCAGGGGTGTGCCCATTACGGAAGTGTTTCCCGCAATGGGGGATGGCCCTCATGTGATTCTTGGCAATCCTCCCTACGCTTCACTGACGGGCCGGACTGATCTGGCGGGTCTCCATACGCGTTTCAAAACTCTTCCCACTTTGTCTCCCACCTCAGATATTCATCCGCTCTTTGTCGAGCAGATGATGCGCTTGGCAGCTCCCGCCGCTGCAGGCGCGCTGGTTTTACCTTTATCTATCGCCTTTAGCAGCGGCAAACAGTACGTCGCAGCTCGGCGACTCATCCAGCAAACTGCGGGAACCTGGCGCTTCAGTTTCTTCGATCGTGAGCCGCATGCTCTGTTCGGTGAAGACGTAAAGACACGGAACGCAATTGTTCTTTGGTCACGGACACCGGCCGATACAAGATCCGTATTCGGTACTGGGCCATTGCGGAAATGGCGGGGCGATAGCCGGTCGGCGATGTTCAGGAGCCTAGGGTTCACCGTGGTTGATGCTGACATCCGAGCCGGAATTCCGAAAATTGATGGCTCACGGCAGGCAGCGGCTTTCAAAGCTTTGAGCCTGCGCTGGGGACGGCTCGAACAGTTTGCGAGAAGCATTGAGCGCGTAGATTTGGCGGATGTTCCCGACGCGGATGACCGGACGGTATTCGTCGGCGCTACTGCGTATAATTTCGTCAACGTCTTTTTGCGGCCTCCGCAGGGTGTACTAGCCAAACGGAGCGTGCTTTCGGAGCATCCGTTGCACGCATTGAAATGCGTTTCAAGAACAGACGCTCTCGCAGTGTTCGCGGTACTTTCGAGCCATCTCGCTTACTGGTGGTGGCATACACATGGCGACGGCTTTCATGTGTCGAGACGATTCATTGCGGAACTTCCATTCGGTATCGAGGATTTGACTGAAAAGGTAACCTGCACTCTTGCGGAAAGCGGGGAGGAACTCTGGGCGGTGATCAAGTCACGCCCTATCATTAGCGTGAACCGGGGAAGCACATCACTCGCTTTCACACCAAATGGCCACGATGACGTAAGGCGAAAGATAGACGAGACGCTGGCCGCTCTTGCGGGTCTTGAAAGAGCTTTCGTGAACGAACTCCAGCAATTTACAGCGCACACGGTGGCAGCCACTTTGCGGGTACCAGAACTCATTGCAACCGAGGAGTAGGAGAAGGCATGGCTAGAAAATCAGTAAAAAACAAAAATACCAAAACCCCGGCGAAGGTGAGTATTGCTCCAGACGCCAAAGAAAAAAGCAAAGTCACAAAGGATGAGTGGCGAGAATACACCAAAACGGTCTGGAGCATCGCGAATACAAGCCATGAAGACCACCCGGCTGTATTTCCGGCGGAAATTCCATTGCGCCTTGCCAAGTTGTTTAGCTTCTACGGAGAGACCGTACTTGATCCGTTCGCGGGGACCGGAACGACAGCCCGTGCGGTGATCCCTCTTGGCCGTCGCGCGGTGTGCGTGGATCAGAACGCGGACTATGTGAAAACGATCAAGAAAGAATGTTGCAAGCTCCAGAACGGGCATGGGCCGGATTTTGAGCCGCTGGTTGCAGTCCGGGGCGACAGCCGCAATTTGAGTTTCCTCGAAGACAATAGCGTCGGTCTTGTTGTGACCAGCCCACCGTATTGGAACAAGGCGGACTACGGCAGCGCAAAAGATAACCTCGGGAACATAGAAAGCTATAGCTCGTTTATGGAAGGCATTCGTCCTGTATTCGAGGAGTGCTTTCGCGCCCTGATTCCTGGCAGAAAAATGTGTGTCGTAACGGCCAACGTGAACCAGCACACTGATCATGGCCTTCTAACATTTCCGCTTGCGACGGACTTTGCGGTTCTTTTACGGAAGATCGGGTTTGTTATGGTCAACGAGATTATATGGTCGAAAGACGGGACTGGCGGTAAGTGGGGGTCTTATGGTGCGCAACGCCCCATATTTGGCAGTTACCCTTATCCACCGAACTTCCTGTTCAAGAACGTTCACGAGTATATTCTCATCTTCGCGAAGCCGTCACTGACTAAAACTAAAGGGCCAAAGGTGAGACTTTATAGCGATCTGATTGACGTGAATAAGCTAAATCCAGGCAGTGACCTAGATACGAACGGTGTGCCACTTAGGCATCCGGTGCAATAGGGAGGTCTGTTGTTCTATAACCAGCCGTTAGCGGTCCGATTTGGCACAGAACTGCTTCGCCACGTGGACCAAGTAGATCAGCTAGACCCTTTCTGGGATACGCTTGATATTGCCGTTGCGTGGGTGCGGGCTTCGGGAATGGCGTATCTTTCGGACCGGCTGGAGAACTTTCTGAGGCACGGCGGACATGTGTCGGTTGTTGTCGGCATTGACATCCACAATACGACCCGTGAGGGCCTGCAGGCACTCCTCGATCTCGAACGGCATGGACGATGCGAAACGTTTGTTTACCATAACGAGGCCGGGGCAATCTTCCATCCGAAGTTGTATCTTTTCCGCAATGAGGAAGAAGCCCGGCTGATCGTAGGATCAAACAACATCACACAGTCCGGACTTTATGTGAACGTTGAGGCAGGCCTGCAAGTCGATACAGATATCAATGCCGAAGTCGTAGCCCAGGCCCTCGACGCGTTATCGTCTTGGAAGGACACAGCCAGTAGGATGGCTGTCCGTTTGAGTCCGGAATTTCTTGCGCAGCTGGTTCGTGAAGGGTACGTGCCGGACGAGGCCGCAGCCCGTGAACAGATACGAAGGGAAACAACGCGGCCACGGCGGGGGCCAGATAACCCACCTTTATTTGGGAGTAGACGCTTCATTGCTCCGGAGATTGCGGGTGGACGCCGCCAGGGTGCGCCGCTGCCAAGAGCGGCCGCTGAACGGCCTGCCGCTCAAGCAAGGGTGCCCACCGGCACGGTGCTCCTGATGAGGCTTAGGAAAGCTCACGTGAAAGACCGCCCGACCCAGACGCAAATCCCCTTCCGCGTCGTGGATACATTCTTCCGAGGCGCTACCGAAGTTCGGAGTGCACATTCGGGGGAGAGACATGGGATTATCGAAGCTACTGCTAGAGGGGGACGCAATACTATCAAACTAGAAATTCCGGAGATGCGGAATTTCGGGCAGCCACTAGCCCGGTTTGAGAGAACCCCTGATGGAATTTTATATGAGACTTACGATGAGGGATCTCCGAAGGGGAACCAGATATTGGCTTCTCTCGAAGAGGGACGGCACGATAATACAACACAGCTAACTATCAGTAATGCTGAGAGCGCGACCTGGTGGCGCTTCATCTGAATTATCAATCGGCACTTGCTAATAGTTCAACTCTCTAGCTGTTTATGCAGCTCGTCGAAGATTTGATCGGCTCCCCAAGCTTGCGCGGCGGTGAACGCCAATCGCCGTTTCTGGTCACTCGAAAGCACAGTCGATGGCTTGTAACCTAGATCGTGCTCTGCTTCGGACCAAGCGTGCTGAAACAGCGTTTTAATCTGAAGCTCAAAGAAGGTGATGGAACCGTCCTCCCTGATGTCATCGTCGAAAAGGTCTCGGGGAATAAAAAGGATAAAGTGTCGCCCTTCATAGCCAAATTCACTTTCGGACTCCGGCACGAGCTTCACTGACTCGATGTGGCGAAAGTAGTTGGTGACTTCTGCAGTAAGCCTTTCTACATCGCTTTTGTAAAACGTCACGATCCGCGCGCCGATCTGATCCTGTATTTGAGCCATCGGGTTATCGTATTTGCGTTTTCCCTCGATTTCTTTCTCCGCCTTGGCGATAAACCTATCAACGCCTTTCGCCCGGACAGAGATGCGATCAATCCGAACAAGAGTCGCGAAGATCAATTTCAGGTGAGCGTCGAGCCGTTCGACGAGAGGTAGCAGTACGTGCGCACGCCGTATCTCATATTCCTGGCGAAGCGAAGTCATGACTTTTCTTTTCGAAATCTTTGATCAACGACCGTTCCCTGAGTAGTGTAACGTACGATATCTTTAGACGAATCGATGGTTTCTTTCGCAAATACCTTGTCGAAGCTGCTTGTGGCGGCGGTCAGCAAGCCGCCATTGTTGAGTTCGATGGTCGTGAATGCCAAGATCTTGGTCAATTCGTCCGGCATGAACCTGAATCCCTCGTCGAAAAGGCTCTGGCGACGAAATTGGTTCTTAATTTGTTCTTGTGTCTCGTCGGATACATGAAATTGGTCAAGAATGCCCTTTGCGCTAGCAATCTTACCGTTCAGTCCCGGAAGCAGACGAGTGAGGGCTGTGATCTCTTCCTTCGTCTTAGTGTCGGTTGAGCGATTCATCGCCTCGCGGACCGCACTGGCAAAACGCCGCGTGCCTTCTTGCCCCGGCGTTAAGAAATCGGAATGGAGGAAGTCTCTTATCCAGTAACTCGCGATATAGCTCTCAGCGCTGTTAATCTGCTTGTCTCCGGCCTTGCCCTTCCAGAAATCATGTTCATGTGATTTGCCTGAGTAAACAGCTGCTTTGTAGGAAGTCGCACTCTTCATGAAAATCCGCTCCAGGAACTCAACGGTCAGTCCTTTTTCCATCTCCTGCGCAAGAATGCCGCTATCAGCAGGAAACCGTGAAACGACAATTTTGGTCACACCTTTGTGACTTCCCTTCATCAAGAATAAAAGGCCAAGGCCCGATCGATTGGTCGTCACTGCTTGAAGTCTTTGGGCGAGTTGCCGTCCATGCGAAATGTCGCATTTGTTTAGATACCCGAGAATGGCATTCCTGCATTCATTGTTTTGCTTTCCCTCGTGATCTGCGGAGAAGGCGACGTCGTGCTGACACTCCTCTTCGGCGTTATCAAATACTTTTTTGAGCATGTCATACAGACGACCAGCCTTCGCAACGTTCGTCCCGTTAATATCCGGTGGGTCCTCCAGATGTTTGCCGGGATGGACGAGAAAACTGTGTATCAGATCAATTTCCATCGTTGTTCGGAGATCCTATATCGTGCAGGGATGCCTCCGCAAAACGCAGAAGCGCCTCAACCAGTGCTAGTTAATACATCTTAAGGTTATTCCTAGTTGCAATGTGATGCAACCAAAAGTGTTAAGCGATTGCCGGGGGAGCGCGGCGCGTATCCGTCAGGACGCGTCCGTGGGGCACTCGGCCATCGTTTCAATACTTTACGTGGAACGTCGGGCTGTCCTCAGGGCGCGTCTTGCGCCGGTCGTACAGCCGGGTCGTGGAGACATTCGCGTGACCGAGCCATTCCTGGACCTTGGCGATGTCCGCTTCGTTCGAGAGCGCGTTCGTCGCCGCCGTCGCCCGCATGGAATGCACGCAGACGCCGATGGCCTCGGCGCTGACACCCGTGGCTTTGGCGTATTTCATGACTATGTTCTGGTACACAGAGCCGGGATCGAGATGCCGATCTAATCTGCCAGTGCGATTATTCGCCACCGGCCGGAAGAGGGGACCATCCAGATCGAACTCAATGCCCCCGCCGTGTTTCCCCGCTTCGATGTATTCCTCGATGAGCCGCTGCACCATCGGGTGAACCGGAACGAAGCGGATTTTATCGCGCTTACCCTTGATGCGGAAGTGCATGACGCCCTGGCGGCTCTGCATATCACGCAGGCGCAGCAGGCAGAGTTCCTCGCGGCGGATGCCGTGATAGAGCAGGGTGGCCAAAATTGCCTTATCCCTAACGCCCTTCAGCGTATCCGGGGCAGGGGCCTCCAGCAGGCGGCGAGCCTGCGCGTCGCCGAGTGCGGGCGTGCTGCCTTCGTTGCCGTTCGTGGACGGGCGCTTGACGCCGTCTACGGGATTGCCGGGGACCGCGTTGCGCTCACATAGATAGTCAAACAGCGATGATAGCGCCGACAGCTTGCGCCGGATCGTGGCGGCCGAGAGCGCGCGCGTTTCCATATCTTTGCGCCAGGCGATGACGTGGGCGCGCGCTACCGCGCGCAGCGCCGTGGAATCAATCAGTCCGGCGAAGAGCAGGAACTCGGCAACGTCGGCCTTATAGAAGCGCCGCGTTTTCGGGTTGGTGATGTTGGCAAGCCATTCGTGTTCCGGGGGCACATCGGCCAGCTCGGAAAATTGCGTGGAAGTTAACGCCTGTTTACCAATGACGACAAGATCGTCCACCGCCCGCCCCGCGTTATTTCTAACGCGATAATGTATTTTATCGCGTTAGAAGTCAATTGCGTTTAAACAGCGGGGTTCTGTGGAATTACTTACCCGCTGATGACGATCACGCTTCGTCGTCAAATCCGCGTAATTCGTCTTCGTCATAATCGCACTCGCAACTGATCGCTTGGCCTCCGCAATGCGGACACTGTTCGGCGTCACAACCAGGCACGTGAAACTCTCCAGCCCGAGCCGCACAGTCTGGACAGGCCTTATGGGTTTTTGCGAGAACGAAATCGGTTTCTTTTCCAAAACGAATTCGCGGCACGTGGGTAATCAATCGGTAGGTCTCAACTTCCTGAGCGGAGCGCAGCCGCTCAGGCCAAAAGGCTGCGACTTCATTACCCCGAAACGGCACCAGTTCACCCCGCCACGTCAGCTCGCCTCTGTCCCGGTCTTTATAATCGTTACCAAAAAGCTTTTGGAGCAGCAGATCTTGCACTTGAGCCACGTCGTTGTGTCGCAGGTCGATATAGCCAACCGTCGAATTCAGCCCCGGTAGTTCAGTGTCATCCAGACGTAACGGAAGAATATAATCCCCTTCCTCCTTGAAGGCTCTGGCTTGGGCTTGACGCAGCTCGTGTTTCGGCCACGCCTTGGCAGCGTAATGCTCTGAAACGAAAATTACACAGTACTTCGCCTTGTCACGATAGACACTTTGTAAATGCTGATAAAGATCCTTGCCCCATAGTTGCGCCTGTTCATATAGATCGTAAAAGACCTTTACTCCGAACTCCCGGAGCCCGCTCGCAAGCCGCTCCGCCACATTGCGGTCCTCTCCCGCAAAAGATAGGGCTACATCGAATTCATATTGAGTCTCGGTCATTATTTCTCGCGGCGAAGTTATACTATACTCCCCACCTTTCCCGTCGTTGGCGAAGTCCCATTGTGCTGGTGTCGATGCACAGGCAGGCTATTGAATGATAATGTCCTTTATCAGCTGTTAAAGAAATGGGGAAGGACAATGCGAGCATGTGCGGCTATGAAGTCACAGCTTCGCTTGAACATCGCCTAACTAACGATGTACTGTTGACATCGCGCGCATGCTTGTTCTCGATTCAAGGAGATTTCGTTGGCGAAGATCACAAACCCGGTACGCTTCTCAAAGGCTTTCGGCGTTGACGAAGTTCTGCTGAACAACTTGGGCGCTCTCAATCCGACGCTAAACGTGGACACCAAGCTATTCATGGACCCGCTGCTGTTTGAGGAAAGCGAGCACCCCGAAATCTCGGACGGAGCCCAGGGCACCTACGAAGCGTACTTTACGACGGTCATCAAGTTCCTTCGCGCGGCGGATGACAGGACGAGCGTCGCCTGGCGCACGGCGAAACGCTTGCTTTCTTTTCCCGAAGTAAAGTGGACCTGCTTGGGGTACGGTGCTGGTTCCGTATCCGGCAGCGGTTCGGGAGATAGCATGACCGCGCAGATGGCGCAGACGGGTAAGGAAATTGTAGATTTGGGCGTCGATGATCCCGACCTATTTGCAGCGATGGCGCTTTTCGAAGACAACTTCGGGCCTGACCATATCAGCGACATGGTGGCAAATGTCGTCCTGGGAGACCTTATTAAATTTAACGACCGCATTCTCAGCCATTTTTCCATCCCGCGTGAAAAAGTAACGTTGAATCTGCGAAACGGTAACAGCTACGATGCGTTTCTGCCCGTTAATCCTTGTCTGACTGGCGACGTGCGCCCCATAATCCTAGTCCCGCTGGACATCTTGCGGGAACTGCCGATTGCAACTGACTGGTCGGATGTGGCGGATGCAGCCGCCCAGAATCAACAGTTGCGAGACCGCATCAATAAACACATCGCTGAATTGTGGAAGTCCAGAACCTTGAAGGACAAAGGCGAAATCCGCCGCTGGGCACTCCAGAAAAAGGAATCGTTCACGGATTTCATGGATATGGTCCACAGCGCCGAGAAGACGCCCTATGACTCGGAGCACGACCCCTCCGGCGAGTTATTCTGGCGCGGCTTGGCTGACAGGCTCCGCGCCCACGGATTGAAGACCCTTGATGTCCCAGCGCAATTAGATCTTAACGGCGTGGTGAGTATCGTCGAGCAAATCATCGAACGCTTCAGGTTTCACATCGAGGACCGGCGCTTGTCCGAAGAGTTGTATGCAGGCGGAAAAGCGCGCCCTGAGAAGGCCGCCCAGCGGATGTTTTATGTAGTCGCTGACGCTTACTGCGCTGCCAATAACTTGGACCTCACGCCTGAGGCCGACACCGGCAACGGGCCTGTCGATTTCAAGGTCGCACAGGGACGTGGTCGAGTGCTTGTTGAAATCAAACTCTCTAAGGGCAAAGTCGTAAGCGGCTATACCCGCCAATTGGAAAGATACAAAACGGCGGAAGAGACGACGAAGGGTTTCTATCTGGTCATCGACGTAGGGGCGATGGGCAAGAAAAGAACCGAACTGTTGGCTGCCAAGAATGCGGCGGCAGCTCGAGGCGAGGCTACGTCTCCCATCGTTTTTATCGACGGCATCCGAAAACCGTCTGCCAGTAAGCTGTAGTCGTACATAATGTCCTTTATGTTGTAGTAACGGGGGCAGGGGCTCCGGCTCGAAATCGTTAACGAATATTTACGGCTGAACTGACTGCCAGGCCATAGATGAGCACATTGATGGATGCGTTGCATAGCGCGGATTCTGTAGTCCCCACCTTCTGATTAATCTCCGCGCCCAATCGGTCTCGCATTTGATGGCCGACCTCTAGCAGGCGGCGCGTCCGTTTCAACGACAATCTTCCGGTGCGCGTGAACGCGCATTCCATCGCGATGCAAGATTCTCGTGGAAGCCGTCGCTGGTTCCGCCCGCTACCGGTGCGCAATCAGCGAGGACGCATTGGGCGGACTCGGAAACCAAAGAGGAACTACATCATGACCCATCTCAACACTATCCTTAACGACGACTGCCTCAGAGTTCTCCCTCACCTTGCCGCCGAAAGCGTCAATTTCATCCTCACCGATCCCCCTTACATCACCCGCTACAAATCCCGTGATGGTCGCACCGTCCCAAACGACGACAATGCCGCCTGGCTTAAGCCCGCTTTCGCGGAAATGTACCGGGTACTCGCTCCCGACAGCTTCGCTGTGAGTTTCTACGGATGGCCGCAGGCCGACCGCTTCATGCGGGCATACCGTGACGCGGGTTTCCGCGTTGTCGGACACCTGGTGTTCCCGAAGCGGTACACGTCGAGCAGCAAGTTTCTGCGCTACCAGCATGAATGCGCGCATTTGCTGGCGAAGGGTAACCCCAAGCATCCCGCCCATGCCATCGGGGACGTTATCGACTGGACGTACTCCGGCAATAAGCTGCACCCGACGCAGAAGCCGGTATCGGTGCTTTTGCCGCTGGTGGAAACCTTCTGTCCCCAGCAAGGTGCTGTGCTTGACCCCTTCGCGGGTTCCGGCTCCACGCTCATTGCAGCCAAGACGCTGGGACGCGACTTCATCGGCATCGAGCTCGATCCGAAATATCACGCGATTGCCAGCCGCAGGCTCGGGCATGGATGAGCCATCGAGGGCGCACTCTCAGAGTGCGCCCTCTTTCCTTCAAGCGACATCTTGTGGATTTCGTCCCGCATGACCCACCATAGGTTGAGGCTTTTACTTGCCAATGGTGCGCAGAGTCATTAGATTCTCCTCACCGGACCCAATGGGAATTTGAAAGCGATGCGGTATACGGACCTGGCGGAACGCTCCCGGAGCCATCATCACCATGCGCCGCATTTTGGCGCACAGGACTTCCCGCCGCACCGGCAGGCTTTCCATCATTCGCACACCTCACTCGGTGCAGCGGGGCATTTCCTGCATATCGGCATGGTTGCCGCGCCTCTCATCATAGGTGAGATGATCCACGACCCGGAAAAGAAATGGCGAATGATGCGTGTGGTGCCGGTCGCCGGGGCGCTTGCCTCCGAGGCGCTCTGGACAATGAAGATATCCCATGACCGGAAACGCGAACAGGAAGACCACGCCGCGCTCGCCGCTTGCCGCGAGCAGTGCCGGTAGTCGCGGGGTTTATTTACCGTAGCGAGGATTGAGCCGCCAGGCGGAGGATCGCGCCTCCTCCTCTTCGATAAGGCGCTCCGCCTTGAGCCGCTTGATGGATCGCGAAATGTGCGTCTTTTGCTGACCCAGCGCTTCCGCGATATCGATCTGCGCGACATGCACGGGCTCATCGAAAGTGAGACGGGTCGAGAGATAGAGGAACACCCGCAGGTCCAATGCGGAGAGGGCCTCGCCCTTCAACGCGACGCGCTCGTACATCTCCCGGCGTTCTTCGTCGAGGTCCTTCCGCGCGATCGCTGGCCCCGTGCGTTTCATCATGCTCCTATACGGAGCCACGCCCATAGACGGGTCTCCTATCGTCCTTCGCCCTGAAATCATACGCCCAAACCCCATTGAAACACGGGGCGGGGCGTTCGATTCAACAAGTTACCGATTTTGGTATCTCGAAGACGCCGGAAATACGCAAAACAGGAGATTTTTCCGCCCCGGACCACCGCCGCAGACAACTGCGCGGGAGCCTTTTCGCGTTTGTCCTGTGAGACTTACAAAGAATTCCGCAGCATAGTGCTCGTAGTTACCATTTTTGGTCACTCGCATGCTCACCCGATCGCCGCCCGGCGACATGCCCGTAAGGGATGTAGCGCGGAGCCTCCCAGCACCTTCGGGAGGGCACTGACCAAATCACCAAAGGAGAAAAGTCTCATGAACAGTCGCAATCCGCGACATCTGCAACGCATACCGCAATGGTCCCCGTTATGGACTCTTGCTTTTCTGATCACTCTGTTGCTCCCGAATCAGGCGGCGGCGCAGAGCGGCTACACCGCCGTCAATATCGGCCAACTTTCCACCGGAGGCTCGGGTTATGCCTCCGCCATCAACAAGAGCGGCCAAATTACCGGCTGGTCGCTCACTTCGAGTCTCGCCTATCACGCATTTCTCTACTCGGGCGGCACCATGACGGATATCGGCACGCTATCGGGCGCAAGTGGCAGTTATGCGTCGGGTATCGCAAATAACGGGGATATCGCCGGAGACAGCCCGGCGCTTTCCACGGGGTTTCTTTATTCCGGGGGAAGCATGACCAATCTCGGCACGGGCGGAGGTTTCATGCAAGTCAGCGGCGTCAGCAATGCCGGAGTGGTCGGTTATTTCAACAACGGCACTATCAATCACGCGTTTGTCTATAACAGCGGCACCATGACGGACATCGGCACCCTGGCAGGTCCGACAGGCGCAAGCTTTGGATTCGCAATAAACGATAGCGGCCAGGCGGTCGGAGTTTCCTCACTGACCTGCGTGTGCGCGGGCCATGCATTTCTCTACGCATCCGGCACGATGACGGATCTCGGGACCGTGACTGGTTACACCAATAGTCAGGCCAACGCGATCAATAATATCGGCCAGGTTGCTGGCGTCATCTACAACGGGAGCACCACGACCGGACACGCGTTTCTTTACTCCAGCGGGACGATGACCGATCTGGGAACCCTGCCGGGCTACAGCTACACCTATGCCACCGCGATCAACAACAATGGCGTGGTCGTCGGCGTTGCAACCAATTCAGGTGGCAGCCCAAGCACGGTATTCATCTATGCCAACGGCGTGATGACCGACGTTAACACCCTCATTCCGGGTCACGCTAATTTCAGTTCGCTCAGCGGCATTAACGATTCCGGACAAATATCCGCCACGGATGCCGGAGGAACTATGTATCTGCTGGTTCCCACGGTTGGCAAGGCCCTCGGCAACTGTAAATGCGGCTCCGGCAAGCCGGGCCAAGTCGGCGTCGGCGATCCCATCACCATCTCCAGCGGGAACGTCTATGAGCAGACGACCGACTACACCACGGTCGGACAGAACCCGCTGGCGTTTATCAGGTACTACAACAGCCAGGGAGCAACAGTCCCCACTTTTGCAATAACCGTCGGCACCGGATGGCGCTCCAACTTCGACCGCTATCTGCGCATCCTGTCGTCAAGCTCGGTCGTCGCCGAACGGGCAGACGGGCAGCAGGTGCAGTTTACCTTGAGCGGCTCGACATGGACGACTGACAGTGATCTGGATATCTCGCTCACCAATACCGGCTCGACCTGGACGCTTACGGATCAGGATGACACGGTGGAAACCTACACGACCATGACCGGCGGCCACGAGGCGCTGCTTAATTCCATCGCGTTGCGGAACGGATATACGCAGACCCTCACCTACAACACCAGCCAGCAACTCACATCCGTCAGCGACTCCTATAGCCGCTCCTTGACATTGACATACGACTTCAACGGCTTGCTCCAAACCGTGACGACACCCGACAGCACGACCCTCACCTACGCCCATAACAACATCTCAGGAATCGCGCAACTGGTGTCCGTTACCTATCCGACGAGTCCGAGCACCAATCAGACTTACCTTTACGGCAATAGCAGCTTTCTCTATGCGCTCACCGGCATCACGGATGAGAACGGGAATAGCTACGCCACATGGACCTACGATACCGAAGGCCGGGGCCTCACCGCGAAGCTCGGGACCGGCGCGAACCTGACGACGCTCACTTACAACAGCAACGGCACCACCACCGTCACCAATGCCCTGGGGGTTGCCGATACCTACACTTTCACGACCCTGCAGGGCACGCCGAAAGTGACCGGCATCAGCCGTGCTTCGACCAGCAACACAGCGGCGGCCACGGAAACCCTAACCTATGACAGCAACGGTTTCCTCGCCAGTGTGACTGACTGGAACGGTAACCAGACCACTTACGTGAACAACAGCCACGGCCTGCCGACCACGATTAACGAGGCGGTAGGCAGCAGCGTCGCGCGGACCACCACCATCGCCTATAACGCGACGTTCGTGCACCTTCCCGATAGCATCACTACGCCGGGCGTGACCACCAGCTTCACCTACCAGACCGGCACCGGCAACGTGCTGACCAAGACCTTGACCGATACGACGACGGGCAGCACGCCCTATTCCACGAACGGCCAGACGCGCACCTGGACAAATACCTGGACAAGCTCCAATATGCTTTTGGGTACTGTCAAAACTCCCAACAATAACACGACGACCTACGCCTATAACAGCAGCGGGGCGCTCACCTCGATCACCGACGCCTTAACCCACGCCACGAACATCACATCGGTTACCGGCGGGGGGCGGCCCCTCACCGTGGTTGACCCCAATAGCGTGACGACGACGCTAACCTACAGCCCGCGCCAGTGGCTCCTGACAAGTTCCGTCAGCGCGACCGGCGGGCCTTTCACCACCACTTACGCCTATGACGCAGCGGGCAACCTCACCAAGAAGACCCTGCCCGACGCCTCCTATCTGGCATATACCTACGACACGGCGCACCGCGTCACCAAGGTGACCGACACCCTCGGGGACTATATCAGCTATACGCTCGATGCCCTCGGCGACCGGACCCAGGCTAACACCTACGATCCGAGCAGCACCCTGACCCGGCAGCACTCCGCGACCTTCGATAATCTCGGGCGGATGCTGACGGACGTGGGCGGCGTGGGCCAGACGACCACCTACACCTACGATAAAAACGGCAATGCGCTCACCGTCGCAGACGGCTTGAGCAACACCACGACCCGCATCTTCGACGCGCTTAACCGATTGCAAAAAAGCACCGACGCCTTGAGCGGCGTAACGCTGTTCGCCTATGATGCCCACGACCGGCCCCTGACCGTGACCGACCCGAACGGCAACGCCACCACCTACGTCTATTCCGGATTCGGGGATGCAAAACAACAGGTAAGCCCGGACACCGGCACCACGGTCTACCATTACGACTCCGACGCCAATCTGACCCAGAAAACAGATGCTTCCAGCAACGTCACCAACCAGACCTTCGATGCTCTGGACCGCGTGCTCACCACTACGTACCCGGCGGATTCCACGCTCAACGTAGCCTATACCTACGACCAAACTGGCACCGGCTTCACCTTCGGAATCGGCAGGCTGACGAGTCTCACCGACGCCGCTGGATCGCTTACCCGCGCTTACGACGCGCGCGGCGATCTGCTCACGGAAAAGCGCACCAATGGCAGCACAGTGTTAACGACCGGCTACACCTACGACGCCGCCATGCGCCCCGCATCGATCAGCTACCCTTCGGGAACGCTCAGGACAAACACGCGCAACAGCATAGGCAACATCACCAATGTTGCCGTGACACCCCCCGGAGGCAGCACGGCCACGAACCTGGCTTCCAGCATCACCTATGCTCCCTTCGGTCCGGTAAAGTCCTATAGCTACTTCAATGGGTCCGGGGCTACCTACAGTTTCGATCAGGACTACCGCATCACAGCAATCAACGATGAGTGGCTATCGCTCTATACCTGGGACAACGCCAACAACATTTCGAGCGAGGGAAGCTACGGGTCATCGGGCGACGACATCACCTACACCTACGACGCCCTCAACCGGATGACGAACGCTTATGCGCTCTGGGGCTATGGCAATATCGCCTACACCTATGACGCCAACGGCAACATCACCAGCAACCACGGCTATACCTTCACCTACACCCCCGGTACCAACCAGATTTCGCAGTCGAACTGGCTGGACCCATACTGGGGTCCACAGACGGAGACGGCCAGCTACACGGCGACCGGCAACGCCACGAGCCTTTACATCACCACGTGCCCCTGCCCGAGTTTCACGGGGACGTATAACGCGGCTAACCGCCTTGCTACAGAGTTCACGCGCGGCGGTGTGTCCACGACACTCACTTACGACTATCAGGGGGAACGCCTGGTCAAAGCCTTCGGCGGCTCGCCAAGCACGTACTTCAGCTACGATCAGAACAGCACTTTGCTGGAAGAAGTCAACAACGGCTTCTACGCCGATTACATCTACCTGGGCGGCAGGCTGATCGGCATCCAGGAGAACAGCAGCAGCGGCGGCGGCCCCATCACCACCGCCCTCTACACGGACACCACGGATATAACCGGCGATGTGCGCGGCGTCTGGGATGCAAGCAACACCAACGTGTGGGGCGCTTACCCCGATCCTTACGGTTTTCATCTTGGAACCGGCGGGTCGCTTCCGACACAGAACCTGCGGTTTCCGGGGCAGTACAGCGATTCGGAGTTTCCGGGGTTCTTCTACAACATCAACCGCGACTATGCTAGCTTGAAGGGCCGCTATCTCCAGGCGGACCCCATCGGGCTTGCGGGCGGACTGAATCCGTATGCCTATGCCAACGACAATCCGTGGAAGTTCATTGATCCGTCTGGGCTGGATAGCCATCACGTCTTTCCCCAGTCCTTGTGGAGAAACACCAACATTCCACCCGACGCCCAAAGGGTCTTTAACAACTCTACTGTTCAGACGCCAGGGCGGCATGGCTGGAGCAAAGCTCACTCGAACTACAACCAACGAGCAAATGCTTTATTCAACCACTGGTGTGAAGCAAAACAAGTAGACCCAACCGCAATGACGGCCTCCCAGGCGGCTGATTTCATTGACTACTTACGAACCGATCCCGAAATCTCATCGTTTAACTTCGCGATGGCGTCAGGCGAGGACCCCGGCATTGAATCTGCTGGCGCCTTCAATGCCCTAGGCATCGGTGAAATGATACTGGATTTCATCATCACTGCCAATGACGCAGAGAAGCGTGGAGTCGATCCTTATTGGCTCTATGGCTATCGGCATGGGTGGCTCCAACCCTCTCAAACGGTCTATTGAAACCTAGGACCAGGTAAATTATGGTGGCGGAGAAACGAGCCTCCGCCACCCTGTTTCATTACGGCGGCGATCTTATGATGTCCTGACGTTATGATGATGGAAACACTTTATAACCATGGCTATTTTCTGGAGCCATTAGAATCTACGCTGGCCCACCCAAAGCATGTCATTGGAGGACAGCAGAGGTTGCACGGCGCTGTCTCCCCCAACTCGGGAAAGCCCCTCCTTCAGTTGGCAGCGATAAATACCGCAGTCAGCGAATTGTGCCCCAACCCATGGCGATCCGATACTCTATGCTTTCTCTACAGTTGGACGTGTGCGATCTGCGAAGGACCATTTAGTTATCGGCAAACAGATAGTTACGTTGAAATCCTGGAAGCCCAGCACGGGCCGACGTATTCCGATTTTCCGTTTCCCTTTTATCCCGATACATTTGTTGAGGTGCCTTGCATGTTGCTTCCGCTGACGGATGAGCAACGATCAACCATAGCTGAATTAAATTCAGCCGCCAGTGACATTCGTTTTGACTTACAGTTAAGCAAGCCCGAGCTTTCCATTCCGCGTCACCAAATTGGCGGGGAGCCTTTCTTTGTGTCGCGCAGACCAGTCGTTTCATGGTGCCCTACATGTAATCAAAGAATGCGGTTTCTGGCAAGTATCGGGAACGATACCTTTCGTGATTCTATGGGGTTCAGTGGCAACAAGTTTGTCCAATTGATCTACGAGGCATGTACGAATTGCAGCGTCTTGACCGTAAACAACTATGGCGATTAGGCAGTCCATGCAAGACGCGCGGCCCTTTGGTAGACGCGACCAATGAAATATCAACTCGTTCTCCAGTGGCCCGTATCGAATTCGGATGACTACGACACGTTGCTTCAGATGGAGCAGGAGCTACTCGATAACTTGCCCAACGACAGTAACGTAGACGGTCACGATATGGGAACGAATGAGATGAACATTTTCGTACTAACAAATGACCCGCATAAGACATTTGAGGCGACCAAGGAGATTTTAGATGGAAGCCCGCTCTGGCCAGAAATTCGCGTGGCGTTTCGCAGTGTAGAAACGTCGCGCTTCACAATTGTTTGGCCGGGGGATTTGCAAAACTTTACGGTCAGCTAGAAATACGCATAAAACACTTCGCCGATTTCTCGTGGGCCGGGGCCTACCGCTCCGGCCCCTTTTCTTTTCTCAGCAATCTCCCTCTACAATCTCAATGCGCTCGATATGCGCCGCGTCCTCGGGCTTTACATCCTGCTCCGCTTCCGTACCTTCCTGAATGGACCGCGCCCGGCCCTCGGTGATCGCTTGCCGCACCCGTTCAAGGTTGCTGCCGCGCAGGGTGATCTTGTCCAGCCCGAAGCGTAGGACCAATGTCCCATTGGGCGTGTACGTCACCCGCTTGGGCAGACTGTAATCGAAGCTCTCCACCGTGCCGTCGTTGAGCTTCACATCGAGCATGATCGCTTCGCGGCTTCGCGCCCTTGCCTGCTGGAAGGACTCCGCCGCTTCGGTTTCTTCCGGCTCCGGAGCCGGTTTCCTGACCCGTTTGCCGAAGTTCAGGACGGAGGAAGGCATAATATCGCTATCGGTCATGGTGTAACTCCCTGGGGTGTTGATAAGCATCATGGGCGGCAAGAAGATTCCGCGCGACGTTGCGCACCCGCCGCTGTTCATTGGCCTGCCGCACCTGGCGGTAGAGGCGCTCTTTGGCCCTCCCTTTTATCAGAGGCGCTTCCTCCGCCATCAGCTCCGTAGCCGAGAGGCGCGCGGCACTCCCCTGCACGACCTCCATCATGGCGGCCTTATCGTCGGTATAGACCCGGACGGCCTCCCGGCCCCGGCTTAAGGAGACGTAGAGCTGCTCCCGGTTCGCGGCGGCAAAGGATTCCTGTCCCAGCGCGACCAGCGGAACGTCCACCGTCTTGCCCTGGGAGGCATGCGACGTGACCACATAGCCGTAGTCGATCCCGCCGTAATCCTTCGGAATAATGAATCCGTTCGTCAGCTCGATATCCCCGTTCTTAAGCAGCCGCTTGACCTCCCCGATCTGGCCGTTATTGACTCTGGACTTGACCGGCTTCCCGCCCCGCCGTGTTTCTCGCGTAAATCCGTTCATGGTGAACCGCACCTTGTCCTTTTCGGCGAGCAGGAGCGTTTCCGGGCGATAGACCTGGAATTTCTTCGCTTCGGCGAAGGGCAGCAGGATTTCGCTGCCATCGGCGCGCGCGACACGGACGCCGGCAGGGCCGGCATCTTTGACTGTGACGCGCTCGCCGCGCTTGAACCCTTTGGCATTCTGGTGAAACTGCACGATTTCGCCGGGGATGTAATTGGCGAAGTCGGTACGCTCCGCTTCCGTGAGGTTGCAGGGCTTGAGGCTGGTCACTTCCGCCTCATTGCCCGCGAGCTGGCCCCGCGCTTTCAGCGTTTCGCGTATGGCATCCGTCACATGGCGTTTTTCGGCGTGGGTGGGAGCGATGACGAGGGAGGTTTTGGCATCGCCGTTGCTTTTTCGCTGCGAGGTGATATCGGCGTAATCCACCGCGATCTGCCGGTAACGCTCCTCTCCTGGGGTTTCGATAATCGCGCCCATGCGGTCGAAGGCCTCCAAGCCTTCCTGGAGTCGCGTTTTTCCACCCTTGCCCGGCTCATCGCCTTCGGCAATTGCGCCCACGGCTTCCCGGTAGTTGTTATTGGTCTGACGCCTGATCTGCCCAAGCGTGGCGAACTGCAAACCGGCATTTTTCTCCAGAATGCGCAGCCCGTCGCCACGGCTGACGGCGTTATGCTGTCCGCTATCGCCCGAGAGGATGATACGGGCGTTTTGAACTTCGGCGACATCGAACAGGCGCTTCATGTCCTTCACCGACAGCAGCCCGGCTTCGTCGATGAGAAGCACCTGGCCTTTGATCTTGCGTTGCATTTCCGGGTCGATAAGCAGGCGTTCCACCGTGTCGGCATCGGCGAAGCCTTCCGATTGCAATACGCCGCGCGAGGCTTCCGCCGAGGGTGCGAACGCAAAGACCTTATTGCCGGTCTTCTCAATCGCGCCGACCGTGGCGCGCATCATGGTGGTTTTGCCGGTTCCGGCTTTTCCTTTAAGCGCCATCACCTTGTCTTTGGAATTAAGCAGCATCAGCGCCGCCTCGCGCTGCTCCGGCGACAGCATAGGGTCCAGATCGATAGGCCCCTCCCCTCCCAAGCGCCGCCGTGTGGCCTTGCCATTGCGGACATAATCCGTCATGTCGATTTCTTCCTGGAGCACGTCGCGCGTGGTGACATAGCGCTGCCCGCCCCTCTCCTTCTTCAAGATCGCGGGATGTTGCCTGACGGCATCGCGCACGTCCTCTACGCTGGCCTTGCCGTAGCTCTGGGTTAACGCGGTCTGGAGGAATTTATTCTGAGTGACCGTCGATGCGCGCTCGAAACAGTGCGACAGGGCGTAATCCACGGCCTGCTGCGCATCGCGGCCCGTTGTCTGATACCCCGCCCGTGCTTCCCTGATGGCCTTACCCTCGCCTTCCGTGATGCGCTTGTTCCACTCCTCCCGCAGTTCGGTCATGTCCATGGCATTGTCGGATTTCACTTCACGGGTGAGCCGCCCGAGCTTGCGCTTGTCCCGGATATCGGTAACGCCGAGGCGCTTGGCTTCGGCCCGGATGATGGCAGCGCGCCGGGAGAAGAGTTCGCAGGTCTGCCGGTCGATACCGGCCAGCCTGAAGCTATTGCCGTCGCGCTCGATGCCGTAGCCGAGCCCGGCGAGTTTTTCCGCCAGCCGCGAATGGAACGCGGCCTGATAGTAGCCTTTATTGGCGATGATGTCCGAGAATTCACCGGCCTTCCAACGATGCTCCGCCGCGTCGTAAGTGGCGTTGAAGGCGACCGCATGGCAGTGGAGCTGCGGATCGGGCAGCCCGTCCACGGGGCGGGTGGTGCGGTGAGTAAAGTCGCCCCAGATCATGTTGCCGGTTTGCCGGTCCTCGTTCGCGCCGTCCTTGCGGACCCGGACGCGCATGGCGTCTTCCATTTCGCCCATGGTTTCCTCGACCGCCTGGCGGAAGGCGTCGGGAATCCGTTCATCGTCGCCCAGCTCATAGGCGAGGCTGACCGTTTTTGGGACATCGAAGGTCAGATCGTAGAGGCAGCGGCGCTCCGCTTTGGTTCGAACCGTAAGGGGGGTTCCGGTTACCGGATTTAAGTTTTCGCAGAGGCGGAAGAAGCTGTCCTTATCCACCCGGCCCGAGAGCCCCAGCATCTCAGCACCGCGCCCGTGCCATTCGCCCACCACTTCGGCGGCATCGCGCATGTAGTAATCGTTTTTAGACAGATGCTGCGTGAAATAATCCTTGGCGGTTTTGGCGTTGGACTGGTGATTGATAAACAACATCAGCAATTCCCGTGACCAGTGGCTCGCCACAACCTGTAGTGGGAGATTACCCCCGGCTACAACAATTCATAGAAGATAACAACAAGAAAGTTTGCTATAAACGTGTCTCCTATCAGTGCATGAGGGATGCGAAAGCGCGCGGTGAACCCGCGTGCGTTTTAGTAGGCCGGATGCGTGATAAATCCGCATCGAATCATGCGGAGAAAATGTCACAACGAGGGGAGCACCGCGCAGGCAGACGCAAGCCGAGTCTTAATCAAGATGGAGAATTTATTTATCGTCGCGACGAATTGGTTTCCGCTAATGCAAAGCCCCCGGCGATGACCAGCAGCGTTTCAATCGCCAGGCGTAAGGCAAGTCCCATTTCAAGACTCAGCACGTTGCCGTTGCGCTGATACTTCCTTCGGAACGAAAACGACGCGATGAGCCTTTGGCCTCTATCGCCGGAGAAGCGCAGCACTATCGAGAGATCGTGCTCGCGCAGCGCACAGCGGACGAGTGTGCAGCCTTGCCCTCTTGCCGACACGATGATGCGTTCCAGCCGGGGCAGTGCGTCGATGAGCAGCGCATAGGCGGCATCATCCTTCAAGGCCCGGCGTATCACCTCAAGATGCGACGGGCTGAACATGCCCCACCTCCTTTTCCGGATTGCGTTCGCTGGTTAGAAGCCATTGCTCGAAGCTGGCCTTGAGAATGAGGCGGCGACGCCCTAGCCACAGCGATGGCAGGGGAACGACGCCCGGCACCTTGCCCGAGATCAGGTGATGCACATGCGCCTTGGAACAGCGCAGCAGGCGCGCCGCTTCCGGCACCGTGAGCACGCGAATGGTTTCTTCGGCAGCCATAGGTCACCGTTTGCTCCCCGCCGCCAGCAGCCGCGCGCTGTATTCCGGCAAATGCCGCTCCGCGTCGGCGCGCGACGGAGAAGAGGAAGGGAGCCTCAAGAGGCAGACGACCTGCCCGCCGCCTTCCGCTTTTGCCTCCGCCCTGGCTTGCCCGTGCGTCGCTCCCCGGCGGAAGAGAAGGCGCAAAAGCCGGGCGACCAGCCGCGCGAGGAGAAACAGGAGCGATGCGAACCACAGCGCCGCTATCGCGCCCGATGGCTTCGCCCCGAAGACCGCCAGCCAAACCGGCGCGGTGAGCGCCAGCGCCGCCGCCCAGGTGAGTAGTTTCCACCAGCGTTTACGGCCTTGCGCCGCTGGCGTTGCGGTCGCGTTGCCCGAACCGCGCTTAAGGATTCCGCCGCCGCGAACCTTCCGGGCGGTGCTCGGCGGCTCCTCTTCCTCCGTCATGGCGTTCCAGTCCTCAAGCCATGCGTTGTAGCGGCGCATCTTGCCGACCGCCCCCAGGACTTTGAATATCCCCGCGACCGAGGCAAGCGCGATCCACCAGGGAACGCCGCCGCCCTGATGCCAGTTAAGAATCAGCCCGGCTAAAACCATCGACAGCGGCCATGCGCCCCACCGCGAGCCCGCAAACCGTGTACTCAACGTTGGTCTGTTCATGGTAAAAACCTCATTCCTGTCGGAATTTCGCAATCAGCCAGTTGCCGCCGCTTGCCTCGAAAACGCGGCCCGCCTGGAACCATACCGCCGTCACTTCCCTGCCGTTGCGCGTGCCCCCGGTGCGCAACATGCGGGCGAAGTCGCCCGGCTCCACCTGGTATTCCATGCTTTCGGTGAATCCACGGCTCTGGTTGCGGCTGGTTCCGCGTCCCCGGCTGTCGCCCCAATTGCTGCCCGCTCCGCTGCTGCTGCCGTAACTGCCGTTGACGCCGCTGCCCGTGCCGTAGCTTGAGGACGAACCCGAGTTTTCGTTGCTGCCCGCCGACATGCCCCAATTGACGTTGCGGGAACTGCCCTCGCTATAGGTTTCGCGCCGCGTTTTGACCCGGCCCAGCATTTTCGCGGCGAATTCGTTCGTCTCCGGGCAGCTATTGCTCCCGAAGATGTGCGTCACGAACTTGCCCGCGAGCGCCATGGCCGCGTCTTTCGCGTTGCCGCCTCCCATCTTGGCCGTGTAGGTGGGAAGCGACTGCGTCAGGAAGCAGACGCAGCATCGCGACGACCGGCAGAGGCTCAGGAACTCGTAATCGTAGGCATTGACCAGGTCTTGCGCTTCGTCCGACCAAAGAAATATAAAACGCTCCCGTTGTCTTAATTCGAGCGCATTGCGGCTTAAGACCTGCTTCTCCCAAATAAATTTGTACAGTTGCTGGGCGATGGTCGCATCCTCGCCCCAGAGCGTCGTCGGACAGGCCAATAGCTGCACGGCCCCGCCGTAGCTCAATTCCGGGACGACCGTCGTCGCGCCGCAGAACATCCGATGCAGACGCCCGTGGTTGAATCTGTCCAGCGTGGCGGTGATGGTGCTCATTACGTTCGAGCGGGTGCGCTCATCCATGCCCGCCCAGCGCTCCGACCAGAAGGCGACCGCGTTGGCGAGCGAGCGTTCGTCCATGCGGACCTTCGGGACGCTTTTTACCAGCTTGTTGTACATGAAAGAGCGCTCCTTCCATTCCCGGCTCGTGACCTCGGCGCGGGATTTGGGAGCCGTGGACACGAAGCGGATGATGCCGGGAATGCTCACCGTGCCGTCCGCGCGGTAGAGCGGCGGAATGGTGTAGCGCAGCGTCTCGCGCGTCGCATCGGCCCAGAATGAAGACTCTCCGCCGCCCCGGCTGGCATCGGGGCTGCTCTTGCGGGCGGCGTCGATGACATGCATCAGCGCCTCGGTCACGGTGCCTATGCCGTCCATGCCTTGCGTTGCGAGCAGGTAATCCAGGAAATTGAACGTCTCATTGACGCCCTCCACCAGCACCAGCGAATCGCCCCGCCCGTGTTTGCGCGCGCGGCTTTCCTGCAAGGAAATTTCGTCGGGCTTCGTCGCCGTAATCAAGCCCCCCATCCCGGCCCGGAAATACGCGGCCTCGACGACCTCGGCGCTTGTCGTCTTACCCCCGCCGATGGATGCCCAGAAATGAATCCCCTTAGTGAAATCGTCGGCGGTGATATCGTCCTGCCGATAGGGCGACACCGAAACCAGCGGCGTGCTTAAGTCCTTCACGTAAGCTTTGTCGTACGCAATTAATCCCATATCCAAAGTCCTCTTTCCTCAAAAAAAAAGGCGGGAAGAAGCCATCGCTTCCGCCCGCCGGTTCTTACCATCCGTCCGCTCCGCCCCCGCCGCGCGCAGGCTAATGGCGAATGGGTTCGTTATAGGTCGATGCCCTGGCCGTGCTCCTGCTCCGGTTCGGGTTGCAGAGGCTCCGGCCCAAGGTCAGGCTCCGGCTGTGACTCCGGCCACTGCGGACTGTCATATTCCGGGGCACTAACATCAAGCTGCGTGACAGCCCTTCCGAAGTAGCCCTCTTCAATTACTTTTTGGCGTACATCGGCCACGGCGTCGCCCAGGCCGTTCCAAAGTTCATCTGCGAATTCGCGCATGACGTTTTGCTCCTTTTAAAGTTCGTTATTTCGGATTCCCTTTCAACTGGTCCTTGAGGAACCTGTAATACAGGTCCCCCGCGTCGCTCAGAGATCTGGCCGGGAAGCGCGTGCAGTACATGTCCACCCAGGTGAGCATCGATTCGCCGTTACCGTCCTTGCCGAGAATGTCCAACTGCCTGGCGACGGCCAGCCCCGACATGTATCCCAGAAGCCATTTCAGGTCGTTGATGGCTTCCGGGACGGAAGTGCGCTTTGCGGCCATATACTCTTGGCAGGTCGGGGCTCCCCGCACGGTCACGTCCTGCGCGCTTGCTTTCATCGCCGCAACGGCCAGAACCGCCGCGAGCAGTCCGCATCGCAGGACGAATCGCGCTAGATTTGTCATGATTTCCTCCGCAGCCAGCCAATGATTCCGGCCGGAATGAACAGCGCGTAAGGCAGGGGCGAAGGGATCGCGGTCAGCAAGGCCACGATGATGGCCTTTGCCTTGGCGATTTCGTCGTCATCTCCGTAAGCGGCCTTCTGCAGCTTGTAGGTGACGTAGCCGAGGACGATGCCCCCAAGCAGCGAGAAGGGTATCAGCAGCCCGGCCGTCATGACGGCCGCGCCGTGCAGCATCAGGTCCACGATGACGAGCAGCACGGCGATGCCGGGAACGAGCCCGAACAGTTGGGCGAATCCCCGCGCCGCAATATGGTGGGGGTTAATGTTTTCGGCGAATCGAACGCGCGGCGGCGCGGCGGCGGCTTCTTCATGCAGTTCAAAGGGGACGCGGTAGGCGTCTGCCTCTTCTACGGTTTTCCTGCTATAGTTCGGTGTCACGGCATAAACTCCTTTTTCTAGGGCGTTTGCATATCCTGCCCTGTTCTTCAATGCGGTTCAGAACACTCAAATGGCCGCACCCTGCAAAAAAATGAGCGCCACATTGCGCATATAATCGGAAGCGGGTGCGAGTTCCCAATGAATCAGCCACCAACCCAACAGGCCGTTAGGAAGGCGGACCCCCAGGTTGTGGCTGCTATCGACGCCCTAACTCCTGAAGACGTTCAGCGTCTGGAAAACTATGCGAGGTTAAAGATGAGCCGCCTAGCAGGTACAGTTCGTGTCCACGAATGGAAGGACTTGCTGCAGCAAGCGGTTTTTAAGACGCTGTACGGTGATCGTCCATGGAGTCCGGACGCGAAGGATAAGTCTGGCAATGAAGTAACTTTCCTCCAGCATCTCTTCGGCTGCATGCGCAGCATCGCGCACGGATGGTTAGAGAAGGAAGGCAGATATACTTCGTTGTCCTCGCAGGAGATTTCTGCCACCTATCCCGACGCAGAGCTGGAAGCACGGATGCGAGTGGAAGAACTTCGGGATGCCTTTGAAAAAAAATACGACACTACGGCCATCGTCGTTTTACATACCATCGAAGAAGGCTACTCACCAAAAGAGGCGCAAGAGAAGTTTGACCTTCACCCAGACGGTTATTGGGCCGCAAGGAAGAGAATTGGCCGCCGCGTTCAAAGCCTTCTTCGTTCATCAGAGGATAAGCAACGATGAATAGTCGGTTGGAACCAGACAAAAAGCCACAGCTCTCTGCGCTCGAACGCTGGCGGAATATCTGCGACGCTATCGCCGAAACGACAGCTGACGACCCGCAGGCCCTGCGAGATTACGATGACTATACACCGTTTTCTCGAAAAGAATTATCCTTGAAAGCGGAGCTGTCCCAGTGGGCGCGGGAGTCTCAGTCCGATGAATCGCGGGAAGAACAAATCTTCCGTTTGAAAGAAAAAATCAGGAACCTCATCATCGCCGACGCGGGGTTCGAGGCGATGCCCGCCGAATCGCCCGAGGAACACATCTCGCGGTTCATACAAACAATCGGGCGGCTCATGCTGCAAATCCAAGGGTACTTGGAGAAAATTAACGAGTTGGAAAAGGCCGCAGGCCTTCCCTTGTCCATCAAAACGGAGAGGCCGTCCCAAGAGCCCTCAAAAGAAGGCTCGAACAAGTCGGAGCGTTAAAGGAGAAATCCGCCGCCTATCGTTCCTTCGGTTTGTCAATGGAAACTGTCTTGCCCGACCTCTTCCCCGTTTTTTTCATCCACTGAGAACTGTCGCCCTTTTTTTCCGAATCTATCGGCGGCAGTCCCGCCAATTCTCTCACCTCGTTGAGCGTCCGTTCCGCTGCCTTGCGCTCCGCTTTGGTCAGGCGCTTTTCCGTTACCAGCGGCGGCTCTCCCCGTTCGACCCTCTCGGCATCGCGCGCAATGTCCTCCGCTATCGCATCGTATACTCTATCCCTTCGAATCGCATCGAAGGGCTTCAGAATTTTCGCCTTGCGAGGGAGCTTACCTTTTTCGGACGGGTTGTTTTCGGGCGAGTCGGAATCGGACAAGCGGAGCCTGCAAATTAAGGGTTAAAGCCTCAATGAGCCTAGCCGCCTTCCCCCATTACTACAAGTTAAGGTTTCGTTACCGCCCGCGCCCGCTCTTTCATGCCGCCTAATTGGTGTTTTGCTCCTCCTCGCCTTGGTCTCCAGGGACGACGGACTGTGCCGATGATGGGGGGTCAGTGAAGCGGCGGGACGTTCACCATTTCGCGCACATCCTCCGGCGCATCCTTCAGGACTTCGTTTTTAAGCAGCAGCGCGAAATTGCGGTCCTTCTCGGCGAGATTCAGCGCGGCGTCGGCGGCCAGCCGTGCACGTCGCCGTTCTTGGCGAGGTGAAAGCCGGGGCAATGGAAAGAGCAGCTTGTCCGCCATAGAACCTCCGCCCGCCACCAAAGCGTAAAATCGCGCGCCTGACAAGCCCCTTTGTCGAGTGGCTTGTCAGGCGCTACCTGCTTTATCTCCGAAAGGCGCTTTCTTTCCCAGAGACGGCAGGCCGAACAGCTCGCGGTCGGCATCGCGGGCCAGGAACGATTTCAGTTCCCCATTCAGTCTCTTAGCAAAATCCGTATCGTGTTTCGCCCATTCCAGCACCGCCGCGCCTACCAGCACCTTGCGGCGCGTGTCGGCGCGGCGTTCGCTGGCCTTGAGCTTATTTTGTTCCTGCTTAATGCGGGCCTCAATCGCCTCGCGCTTCTCTTTTAGCCGTTCCAGTTTTGTCTCAGCCATATGCCTTCCCTGCATATCTATGCTCCTGGCGCAGCGGTTTCGGACAGAGCTTGCCATGCCCCGTCCGAAATT